>RCNB010002578.1_pt1 | contig 11086 bp, 9 predicted proteins | sample 2041321 | NCBI WGS metagenome assembly RCNB01 (sample SAMN09708232, study PRJNA481090) | Marine sediment metagenome, whole genome shotgun sequencing project.
ACAATGGTACTATAATTTCTGTCTGCCTCAATAAACTGAATGTCATCTAACAATAGTTTTTCCATTTTTCCTTGGTGTCTTACAAAAATGCGATCCCCTAAGACTTCAATCCCTGCAGAGAACTTCGGCTTTTGGCTCTTTTCGGCAATCTGTTCTACAACCAATTCAATGTTTCGTTGTAATTCCAACTTGTTGAAAGGTTTGGAGATAAATGCTTTGGGGTGGGTTTCTTTGGCTTTATTAAAAGTGGCTTCATTACTATTGGCAGTAACATAAATTACCGGGATATCGCAAAATTCTTGGATGGCTTTCACCGTAGCTATTCCACTCAGGGAACCCTTTAAATGCACATCCATGAGTAAAAGATCAGGCGCATTAGTTCTTACGTGCCCGATGGCCTCCTCACCCCTTGATTCAATCCCTGTTATTTCATACCCCAAATTGGTGAGTTGCAGGGAAAGATTCGCAGCGATGATCATATCATCTTCAACAATAAGAATACGCGCTTTTTCCATTTTTATTATGCTGCCTTAGAGAATTGAAATAAAAACGAAACTGAAGTTCCTTGATTAGTATTGAGTACCATCTTACCATCTAACTGCTTCGTCAAAAGTGCAATAAGTCTCGTCCCAAAACCGGTTTCTTCAGAGCTTTTGTGCGCTGCTTGACCGACACCATTATCAATGACATCCAATTGCAACATGGCATCGGTTTCCTTTAGCCGAATTTGTATTTTTCCATTCCTTTTATCAGGAAATGCATGCTTCATACAGTTAGATAACAATTCATTCACTATCAGTCCTATAGGTATCGCCATATCAATATCTAGTTCAAATAATTTCATGTCTACATCTACCATTATTCTTGTGTCTACACCATAGGCATCGGTAATATAATTACCGAGATTCTCGAAGTAATCTTTCATTTCTATTGAAGCCAGATTTTCACCCATATACAACTTTTGATGAATCATACTCATACTGTGAACGCGGTGTTGACTTTCTTGCATAACCCCCAATATGAGGGGGTCATGAATTTGAGCAGACTGAAGTGATAAGAGACTCGAAACGATTTCAAGATTGTTCTTCACCCGATGATGAATTTCCTTTAATAAAAACTCTTTTTCATTATTTTGCTTGCGGAGCAGCAGATTGACCTTGAATTTATTTCGAATGGCTTTATATGCCAATACGAGAAGTAATAACAAAAGAATGGCAATAATAATCAGTAGGGTTTGGATGTAGTTTTGTCTCTTGATTTGAGTCCCTTGAGACAATATTGTGCCTTCTTTTTTTGCCAGATTGAATTCGGTTTGCAATAGGGAAGTGCGCTGATCTGCTTCCGCTGTAAAAATCCTATTCTTTAAGATATCGTACTGGGCAAAAGAGGTATAGGCTTCCTGAAAATTCTGATTTCCGGCGTAGGCCTTTCCCAATGTCTCATAGGCCTGACTTAGGTAATATTCATCCCCAAAATCATCGGAAGCAATACTGATGCACTTTTGAATGTTTTCTATTGCCGAAATATAGTCTCCCCGCAGAAAGTCTCCCTTCCCTATCGCCAGCCAAGACCGCATGACCATAAAATCATTTTCAAGTAATTCTGCATATTTCAAAGCATTTTCTCCCGCGATAGCAGCCTTTTCATACTCCTCTAAATACGCATAAAGATCTACCAAAGAAATATACACATCGCTTAAATTGTTGTAGAACCCGTATCGTTCCCCAATACTAAGTGAATGTTCGTAGTATTGAAGTGCTTTACGATGTTCTCCTAGGGCCAAATAGTTATTCCCAACTACGTATAGCGTAAAACCATAATCCAGGTCTGTGATACCCCATTCTTCGAAGATGTCTAGTGATTCGAGCCCGTATTCCAAACCTGTTTGAAATTTAGCTTGTTTCCAGAACAGATTACTAAAATCGCTATTCGCAAGGGCAACGGCTTTCTTGTCTCCTAATTTTGCGCCAAGATGTAATGATTTCAATGCATAATCCGCCGCCTTATCTAGTTCACCCCGACGCTCAAAAACATAACCCATCTGGGTATTGAGGAAAGGAAGATCCTGTTCACAAACCTTGGTTTTGGCCGATTTTAATGCCGCTTCTGCATCATAAAGTTTTTCCATTCGAAGTAGAATAGACCCCTGGGTAATTTGAAATCGTCCCTCCCATAGGGTATCTTTTGCCTCCCTGGTTAGGGCAAGACCTTTTTCTGTAAAATCTAGCGCTTTCTCCAAATTTCGAGTATGCCAATAGTAGGCAAGATCATTAAGCATCGAAAATTGTAAAGATTCAGTTCTGGCCTTTGGATAGGATTGCTCGAGCACCTTTAAATAGGTGTCCTCAAAATCATCGGTCTCAACAAATACTTTTTTGTACGAATTTTCGCGGGAAAGATCAATAAACTGGGCAAAAAGAGCTCCGCAATTCAAAGTAGAAAAGATACAGATAACAACCGCTTTCACGAAATCAGTGCTCATTATTATGGCTAGCTTCTCACCGAGGGAAAATGAGTAATGTTAAATATACAACATTTATAACGCATTCTGTTTGGTAAAAAAAATGGGGCATTCGGACACTAAAAGTAACCTTTGGTCCTTCATGGGTTTTTAATTCCCCATTAAATCGATTCTTTTAGCAATCGGTCAAAATAATTCGTCCAGATTATATCCAAATCACCTGAAATCATGAAAAAAATTGCTGTATTGGGAATTCTACTAACGGTCATCTTATTCACTTCTTGTAAGGAAAAAGAACCCGTGCGCTATGCCACCTCTGGATCGGAAATAGAGCTAATGAAATCATTGGTGTCCGATTATGAAAAAGGCGACTGGGAGGGCTGGCTTGGTCATTATGCCGACACGGCAAAATTACATCACAATACCACTAAGGACATTTCATTTTCAGCAAAAGAAATGAACAAAACACTAATAGGTCTATTAGCAAATACCTCATCTTATGCATTCGACAAAGATCCATTCTACGAAAAGGTGGTTGATAATGAAGGCGAAACTTGGGTCAACTTTTGGGGAGATTGGAAAGGCACGATGGCTGCAAATAACAAAGAACTGATTATTCCCATACACCTAACAGTCCAGATTGTAAACGATAAAATAGTCGAAGAGCACGGCTACTATAACTTGTCAGAATATATGGCCAACATGCAGGAAATTGCTGAGTCTAAAATGGTCGAAGAATAACCAACTAAAACAAATGAAAATGAGAACACTAAAAACAACTTTAATAATAGTATGTACATTTCTATTCGTGCCATTATGCTTTTTACAAGCGCAAGATAAATATTGGGTACATGAGGATGTGGTAAAACCGTCTATGGTAGCACACTATGAAACAGTCTCCAAAGACTTGACTTCGAATTTGAAAAAGCACAATATTCAAGGATTAAATGTAATTGTTACGAATACTGTAGATCACCGATACTTATGGGTCAGCCCCATTGCTTCTATGGCCGATATCAATCGCAGCGCTTTTCAAACATTGGCTGAAAAAATGGGAGGTACTGCATTGGACGACCTGTTCGATGAAATGAACAAGAGCTATGATACGGAACATGACTATGTCATCACCTTAGACAAGGAACTTTCGTATATGCCCAGCGGTATTACTCAAACTATAGAAGGGCAAGATTATAGAAAGTTCCACTATTTTCATTACACACCCGCCAATGAGGCTTCGGTAAGAGAAAAATCCGCTGCCATTAAAAAGCTTTTTGAAAGCCAGGGATCTAAATTACATTATCGGACTTATAAGAGTGGTTTTGGTACACGTGGCGCATTCTACATGGTGGCCATTGCTGCAAAAGATGCCGTTGATTATGCATCTAAAATAGCAGAGAACAACAAGCTTTTAGGAGAAGAATGGGCCAAGATCTATAGTGATTTTCAAGCAAGTCTTTTAGAATATGAAATGATTGAAGGTCAGATGCGACCCGATATGGCCTATTCACCTTCAAATTAAATTTTTGAAAACCCAGACGTTCATCGTATGGGCTTTTTATTAAATCCAACTAAATAAAAGCACAATGAAAAATATAATACTGGCAGGCTTGGCAATAGTATTGTTTACAGCCTGTAATCAAAATCAACGTTACACACAAAATTCACCTGAAATCGACACCTTCAAATCTATCATTAAAAGTTATAATGATCAAGATTGGGAAGGCATGACGGCTCACTATGCCGATACGGCAAAAACCTTTAACAATAGTTCAGACCTTGGTCTTTCCGTTGCTGATATGGTAGACTTCCACAAAGAGAGTATGGCCAACCTTGCAAATCGTGGTTTTTTGGATAAGGACCAAGAATATGAAATGGTTGTAACTGACAAAGGTGCTACTTGGGTCAACTTTTGGGGTGACTGGGAAGCAACACTTAAGGCCAACGGCGAGAAAATTAAAATCCCGATTCACTTGACGGGGCAGTTCAAAGATGGTAAAATTGTTCGCACGAGTGGAAATTGGGATAATGCCCCTATGACATTAGCCTTGCAAGAAATTGAGAAGAACAACACTATGTCGGTCGATGAAAAAGCGATGCAGCAGACGATAAATACAATTACTAAAGCATGGAATACAAATGATAAAGATTTGATGGCTTCTGTAATGGTCAATAACTTCATTAGAACCGAGAATGGAAATGTGGTAGCCAAGAATTCATCAGAATATGCAACAAACCTTATGGATGTGTATCACGGCGGATTTCCAGATTTTAAAGTGACGATAAATAAAGTAGAGACTATGGGCAATATGGCCTATCTCAACTGGACCTGTACAGGCACCAATACTGGATCTTTTCAAGATGGCCCAGCAACGAACAAGCCAATTGTCACGCATGGCTTTAGCCAATGGACTTTTAACAAAGAAGGCAAAGCTGAAAGAGAAGATGGCTTTTATGACAATCTTGTGGTTTTTGCACAGCTAGGGTACGCAATGCCCGCATTAAAATAATAGATTAAATAAAAAATAACAGGCAGATGATAGCTTCGGGGGAACGCTACATGACAACAAATCAAAATTCGGTGAAATAATTAGTCATAGTTTTCATTTAATAATCGAACCAATGAACTGTTGCCATAATTCATCCTGCCTGTTTTTAAACTACGATTGTAGCTAATCACAAAACTTACACCTCAATAAAAGATACTGCATGAAAACCGTACTCATTACTGGCACAAGCAAAGGAATTGGCCTGGAAACGGTGCTAGAATTTGCCCGTGCAGGCTATAAAGTATTCGCAACCATGAGGCATCCTCAAATGGCGGTTGATTTCAAGGAAAGAATTGCGAAAGAATCCTTAGACATAAGCATTTCTAAAATGGATGTGGATTCTTCCGAATCGGTCAGACAATGCATCAGCCCCATACTTGATGAAATTGGGACGCTGGACATACTCGTAAATAATGCAGGTATTGAACGGCATGGTTCCGTCGAAGAATTAAGGATGTCTGATTTTAAGGCCATCATGGAGACCAATTATTTTGGTGTACTGCGTTGCATCAAAGCCGTATTGCCGCAAATGCGAAAAAACCAAAGAGGTTGCATCATCAATATCGCCTCCGTGGCCGGTAAAATATCGAGTAGCCCTTTAGGTGGTTATGCCGCAAGCAAATTTGCCCTTGAGGCGATTAGTGAGGCCCTCGCGCAAGAAGTAAAGCCCTTTAATATTCGGGTGGCCATTGTAGAACCTGGTATTATCGCTACTCAAATGGCTAGTGATATAGCTAAAGAAGGAAATTCGATATACCCGTATTCTAAGCGCTTTAGCGGTCTGTATGCCGCCGCCCTTCAAACGCCCACACCTCCTTCAATGGTTGCCAATAAAATTTTTGAAATCGCTGAGGGTGAAAGCTGGCAATTAAGACATCCGGTCGGGCCAGATGCGCAACCCTTTTTGGAATGGCGGGCATCTATGGCCGATGAGGAATGGGTGGACTGGAATGCCGCAAATGATGCCGTTTGGTACGAGACGGTAGAAAATACATTTGGTTTAAATGCCAGAAAAGAAGAACAACCTATAAAACAATAATCATGGAAAACACAACACAAAATCAAGTAGATCCCTCAAAAATTATGCAGGTTGGTATGGGATTTATGGCTTCTAAGACCTTACTAACCGCAGTAAATATGGAACTTTTTACCATCCTTGCAAAAAGAGAACTGTCTGGAAAGGATATACAAAGTAGACTCGGACTCCATAGTCGTAATCTCTATGATTTTTTAGATACCCTGGTCGCTTTGGGGTTTCTAAAAAGAACAGGACTAAAGGAAACTAGTATGTATAAGAATGCGGAAGATTCCAATTTGTTTCTTGATAAAAACAAACCCAGCTATATGGGCGGAATGTTAGAAATGTGCAACAACCGCTTGTATCCTTTTTGGAACGATTTGGAAGAAGGTCTAAAAACCGGTTTGCCACAAAATGAAACTAAAAATGGAGGTAAACCAATTTTTGAAGAAATATATGCAGATCCGAAAAAACTAAAGGAATTTGTCGGTGCTATGGGAGGAGTTCAAATGGGAAATTTTATAGCATTTGCAAAGCAATTTGACTTTTCAAACTACAAAACATTATGTGACATAGGTGGATCCGGAGGTTTCCTTTCGGCACAAGTCACCCTTAATAACGAGCATATGATGTGTACCTCCTTCGATTTGCCTCCTGTCGAACCCATTGCCAAGGAAAACATTCGAAATATGGGTTTAACCGAAAAGGTGACTATCACCTCAGGTAATTTTTTTGACGACGATTTTCCAAAGGCAGATGTGATTACGATGGGCAATATACTACACGATTGGGGCAAAGAGGATAAAAGCATGCTCATCAAAAAAGCATATGATGCACTTCCTAAGGGTGGGTCACTGGTGATCATTGAAAATATAATCGATGACAACCGCAGTGAAAATGCGTTTGGATTATTAATCTCTTTGACCATGCTTATCGAAACATCGGAAGGTTACGATTTCACAGCAGCCGATTTTGGCGAATTGGCCAAAGAAGCGGGGTTTGGGCAGGTTTCGATTATGCCATTAACCGGGCCGTCAAGTGCGGTGATAGCCATTAAATAATTGACAGTTAAAACAAAGAAGACCATGGAAAATAATCTACCACCCCACATAGCAATTACCCAAATGATTTTTGGATTTGTACCGGCAAAGGCCATACATATTGCCGCCAAACTTAATATTGCCGAATTGATTGCTGCCCATGGACCCATGAATGCTTCTCAGTTGGCCGAAAAAACAGGGTCTAACAAAGAAGCGATTTACCGGCTTCTCCGTGCTTTAGCTAGTAACGGCATTTTCGCTGAAAATCAAAACGAGAACTTTGCATTGACCCCTTTGGCCGAATGCCTAAAAGAAAACCATCCAGAAAGCATGAAAGCAATGGCCATATCCGCTGGTGGGCTATTCTATAAAGCCTATAATGAGCTTCCGTTTGCAGTTCAATCTGGTGAACCTGGATGGCATAAAGCTTTGGGTATGGGGCCTTTTGAATACTTGACGAACAATCCGGAAGAAGGAAAAATTTTTGATCGAGCGATGACCAATTTCCATGGCGGTGAAACCCAGCCTATGATCGACAACTACGATTTTTCCGTTTTCGATACTGTGGTCGATATAGGGGGTGGAAATGGCGACGTTCTATCTTCGGTGTTGAAACAAAATCAAGGTGTAAATGGAGTTTTGTTCGATATGCCGGAGGTGGTTGCAAGAGCAATGGCAAACATTTCCACCAATGGTCTTAGCAGCAGAATCGAAATCAATGCAGGTGATTTCTTTGAATCGGTACCTAGTGGTGACGCCTATATATTGAGACACATTGTTCACGATTGGAGCGATGAGGACGCAGTTGCCATTCTAGTAAATTGTAGAAAGGCGATGAACCCTGATGGTAAAATAGTGGTAGTGGAGGCGGTAATTCCAAAGGGTAACGACCCGCACCCTTTCAAATGGCTAGACATTACGATGCTTATGATCGGAGGAAAAGAACGAACCAAAGAACAATTTGAAACCTTATTTACACGAGCCGGACTAAAATTGACCAGAATTATACCAGTAACCCCCACAATCAGTATTATTGAAGGAGCCGCTAATTAGTGGACCCATTTTAAGTGAAATCACGAGCTGCCATAGCAGTCAAACAAGCATATGAACCAATAAAAACAAGATCAATGAAAAAATTAATGTACACCCTAGTTTTAATACCACTTTTGATGGTATCGCAGACCAATGAAAGTTTGGTCATAGAAAATGTGATGTTAACGGTAAATCCTGAAAAAATTACCGAATTCGAGGCGGGTATTGCCGCCCACAACAAAAAGTTTCATGCTGAGGGACCCTACGGCGCCAGGGTCTACAATGTCATTAATGGCAAGAATGCAGGTAAGTATATGTTAATTATGGGACCACTACCTTGGAGTGCCATGGACGGTAGACCGGCCAGCAAAGAACATGTCATAGATAACAACAAGAACATAAATAGGTACCTGGAGTCGGAGGTAGAAGTCAATTATATGAAGATGCATCCCGAGCTGTCTAATTTTTCCAAAGATTTTGAAATCAACAAAGTCTCGGTAGCCATGGTCGATATAAAGCGATTTAAAGAAGCGGAATTTATGGAAAAAGTGGTCAAAAAAGTGGTGAAGGTATACAAGGAAAAAATGCCTGACCAGCTCTTTGGTGTTTATAGCAATGAAATTAACAGTATGGATGGAATGGATTTCGGTTTTGTAAGTTTCTTCGATTCTATGTCATGGATGGGTGAAGAGGATACGTTTCCAAAAGATTTTGAGGAGGTTCACGGGGCTGGAAGTTTTTCGTATTTCTTAGCTGATTTAGAAGCCACTACTGATGGTAGTAATACCGAAATATGGAGCCTTAGAAAAGACCTTAGCGGGCCAGATGCAAAAGTAATGGCAGCAACACCTCAGTAATGAGTTTTGTATTAGCTATTTATCTAAACTGACCTTTTTAACAAAATCCAGAATTAGTTCTGGATTTTGTTTTTATTTAACACAAACAATTGATAATCAAACTATTTGTATATATTTAATAACACTAAGTCAACTAAAATTGGAAAAAGCTTATAAGAATTTAGGATACTTCTTGACCCTATTAATTCCATTTACATTTTTGGGCTTCTACAAAACCTACTTCAATCATTTCCCTTCCTTCGAAGAGACTACCACCTATATTCATTTGCACGCTTTCATTGCCTCCATATGGGTTGTTATGCTAATCGTTCAACCTATATTAATAAGAGCTAAAAAATTAAAATTACATAAGTCGATAGGAAAAATTTCCTATTTCGTTTTTCCGTTGCTTCTGCTATCTTTTGTTCCAGGAATGATAAGAATATTTAATTCTGATAACCCTTCTATATTATTTTTTCCCTTGTCAGATATCATCATGTTACTTATTCTCTTTTTACTGGCCATTTATCATAAGAAGAAGACGTCAAAACATATGCGCTACATGATTGGTGTCGCAATGGTATTTCTTGATCCTACTTTAGGAAGAATTGGAGTTTTACTGCTAGAGCTTTCTGATAAAGTCAATCAGAATGTACTCTGCATACTAATTTATCTTATTCTGATTAGCTTGATACTGCTCGACAGAAAGAATGGTAAAGATTTCAAGCCCTATGTGCTGATTTTCTCTTTATGGCTGATCCATCAAATTACGTTCAATCTTATTTTCTAATGTGAAAAAAGTAAATAGCCGAAATTCACCAGCTTTGAACTTTTTTAACATCCTCTTTTTCATGGCCGCCAATTATATACCAGAAAATAAAAAGGGGCTAAAGAAACATCAAATAAATAGCGCTACGGCAGGCATAAGTAAAACACAGCTAAAAAATACATATTTTTAAAACATGCAAGTTTATCGAATAATACTATTGTGTTAATGAAAAAATTCCCGAATGCCTTTGTTATTATTACCTCGGTGATTATCCTATCGTGGATACTTACCTATTTGATTCCGCAGGGCGCATATCAAAGAGTTACTGATCCCGAATCTGGATTAACAGAGGTCGTTACTAATTCATATCAACAAATTAACGCTGATAACCTATCGGCTTTCGACTTGCTTTTGGCAATCCCTAAGGGTATATCTGGCAGAGCCGATATCATTGTATTGATTCTTTTATTGGGTGGGTGTTTTTATATTATTGAAAAAACCGGAGCCTTGAATCAAGGCTTAAGTAAGCTCGTAAAACTTTTAGAGGGTAAGGAATTACTTGCATTGATCATTGTTTCTGCACTATTTACAACAGCGGGAGCAACTATTGGAATGCAAGAAGAATTGATTGCCATGACGCCCATATTGTTGCTTTTTGGGCGCAGTTTGGGCTATAATACGTTTACAACAATCTATGTGAGTTACGGTTCTACGGTCTTAGGAAGTTCTTTTAGTCCTTCCAACCCATTTGCTGTTCTTATTGCTCAGAAGGAAGCCGGGCTATCGTTACTTTCCGGAGGCGAATTACGACTTGTTGTCTTGTGCATTGCGTTTGTCATTTGGGTACTTTACCTAGTCAACTATGCGAAAAAGAACAGGGTGGAGAAAGTGGCCATGTCATCGGCCGATGAGAGAATTAGCATTAGGAGTAAAATCATTTTAGTGTTGTTGTGTCTTACCTTCGGAATAGTTACTTATGGTCTGTTAGAACTAGAATGGGGGTTCAACGAACTCTCCGCCTCTTTCTTTGCTCTAGGGATTGTATCGGGTTTAATTGGCAGGCTAGGCATTAACGGAACAGGAGAATCCTATATAGCGGGATTTAAAGAAATGGTATTTGCCGCCATGATTATTGGTCTAGCCAATAGTATTTCGTTGGTTTTGAAAGACGGAATGATTTTAGACTCCATAGTTTATGGGCTTTTTGGCCCCTTAAAAGAGCTTTCACCATCAATCTCGGGGGTGCTTATGATGGTTTCCCATACCATTCTGCATTTCCCTATTCCAAGCTATTCGGGTCAAGCTGTGATGACCATGCCCGTATTGATCCCCCTTTCCGATTTAATAGGAATGTCAAGACAAACTTGTGTTTTGGCCTATCAGT
>RCNB010003271.1_pt1 | contig 11084 bp, 16 predicted proteins | sample 2041321 | NCBI WGS metagenome assembly RCNB01 (sample SAMN09708232, study PRJNA481090) | Marine sediment metagenome, whole genome shotgun sequencing project.
TAAGAGCCGAGGATTTAAGGGATTCCGTAAACCTATTAAATAACTAATGCAGTAAAGGTATTAGCTATCTTGTAGCACTTATAATCTTTACATATATTCGTGTCACTTAATTGAGAGATTAAGTGGTTTACATATTTACATTGATTCTGTGTAAGGATCTATTCTAATCCTTGCACGATATAGAATCAGGAACCCGGTAGCTCCCCGTTGCCGGGTTTTTTATACCCATTTTCGTTTGATTATTGACTAATAATAGAACTTTTAAGTCATATTAAAATCCTATTGATTCTTTCGTAAAACATTCTAAAGTTTCTGTTAATTAAAACTTACTATAATGCCAAATCAATTTAATATTATCCCTCATTTCGTTTCCTTCAGGAGTGCCCTTTGGCAGGGCTGTAAGACGTTATGGGGGATTTTTTATGGGGTTAAAGATGGAACAAATAAATGATAATGAATTGATTCTACCTTATTGTCTTTACGAAGATATAGAAAGGAGCTTTGAACAATTTGTTCGGTATATTTAAAAAATAATTCCCGTAGTAGCTTTTTGAGTGTTAAATGGAATTGTTGAACTTTAGTTAAATAATTACAACAGATGAGGATAAAAAAGGAAAGTATGAAATATATAACTGTAAGAGAAGGAAGCGACTACTTTAGAGGATTACTTCTGCTAATCAGTAAAGACCACAAAATTTCTAAACCGGAGATTATATTGATGAAACGCATCGGTAAAGCTTTGGGGGTTGAAAAAGATTTCTGTGATGACGCCATACTTAAAGTCCTTGAAAACAAATACATCTTAGATGAACCACCTAAGTTCTCAACGAATGAATTAGCAAAAAAATTCATTAAAGATGGTTTAACATTAGCAGTCTCTGATAATGAAATCCATACATTTGAAGAAGTATGGTTAAAATCTACGGCAGAGAAAAATGGTATAGACGTAGAATGGTATCTTCGGGAGAGAGAGTGTGTTACAAGAAGAAGTAGAGATCACGATGCTCATTTGGAAGTGGATGGTCTGACCGTAGAATATTCCAGAAGCGATGCATCCAAGTAATGTCTTCAGACACTAATATAAGAAATGAAGACTCACCCAATTATATACAAACATCTCGGCGTGGCGGTCCTAAATTATGAAACAAGAACTGTAAGCTTAAGGGAGGAATTTCCAAATTGGAAACCGGACTCTGAAAGTTTTTTATGGCATGGTGAAATTTGATAATGAGATTTTTATAATAGTCAGCCACTAAATTCGTAATGCATTATATAGGGTTAAATCAAGATAATAAACGAAATTTTTACGTGTGAAGGGATCAATAAAAAAAACTTTCAATAAAGTTAAAGCATCTAACTTAATAACTAAAAAGCCCGGAAAATCGGTCGATTAACCGGGCCGATTAACCGGGCTATATATAACAACAATACTTGGACATCGTCCAAGGACTTAAGAGGGCAGTCTTTAGTCCTTTCAATCTTAATGAAAATTAGTAAAACTTCCAAGAAGATTCTAAGATTTTACTGAACATTTGGCAATTAACCAGCGTCTTCTATTCCGGCTATTTTATTTGGATTCTTATTAAAATATTACCAAGTTATAAACACAACAATCAAGGGAGCTTAATAATGCGAACACTTGAAGAGATAAATGAACGATTATCTTTCTATAGAAATTCGGATTATAGGTGGGTTAGAGAGTTAACCACAGAATTTGAAAAGTATTTTGATAAAGAGTTTCGTGAGTTTCTCAGTCATAAAAATCTTGGTGGAATGACTGAAGCTGAACTAAAAGAAATTTTTCTTTTCTCGCTAAATACATTATACCGAACAATAAGCAGTGATGAATATTGCTTGGGTGATGTAGATGAAAAACTATCCATTTTTTATTATACCCATTACTCACAACATCCAGCCAGAGATGAACAGATTTCATTGAATAAAAAGAAAGTAAGGGAACTATTTGATCAGGTAACTATGCCTTGGCTAAGCTTTGAAATAAATATTCTTAAACATTTGCAAAATTATAATAAGGCAAGGGTTGATATTCAAGAATTAGATAAGACTAAAAAATCACTTGAAATTAAGAAGGAACACCTTGAGCAAAGATCCAGCTATACGAAAATCAATCCAATAGAGGCTGCTAACATTGAGATTGCTGCAGCACTGAGAACATTTCCTCACCCACCTACACTCCAACAATTAGCAGACGAGTCAATGAATAAATTGGATAAAGGCAAGGTGTCAATTTCCGTTTGGTCAAGAACTCGTAAGAAAATTTCTCATTGGAAGATGGTGCTCTCAGAAATCGATGATAGACTCCAGTCAAATCGTAAATTCAAGTCAGATACAATTCAAAAGTTAACAGAACTGAAGAATTTCATACAGGCAGACCTTCCTAACTTGGAAGCACGTGTGGACTGGGAAAAAAGGAAAGAAAGTGGTGACATATATGAAGAAAAAAATGCTTTGGAATATATTGATGAGAATATAGGCTATATAAATACTAAAATAGATAAATCCCCCGATCTTGGCGATAACAATGATGATCAAGAAGCAACAGAATTTGATGATTAAGGATCAAATACTGCTCAGAGACTCGAATTAGATTGAAAATATTTCCAATTGGAATTGAAAAACCGAAAAATTATTTCGTAAAATATTCCTTCATTTTTAGTCTAAATTAGAACGATTTAATCCCCTCCGATAATTGCACCAACACGAAATTGAAAAATCCTTTTCTGTATAGATGGATGCTTTCAATAAATATATATTAAAAAATCAGATAGTAATTAAAAGTTTAGGCTGTAGGTTACCTGCCCTTAGTTTATTGGAGGTTCCATCTCCTACAGCCAATAATTTATCAGGAGAAAAAGATGGAATCTCGTATCAACTTTCGTGGTAATTCCGCTTTTTGGAATTCCTTTAAATGGGGAACAATATTTTCCTCAGAATCAACCTTCCGAACTGTTAAGAGAAGTCGAAAAAATATCTTTAAAATATTCAACGGTTTGGGCCTTAACGAACAATTGCTAATCATACTTAAGGAACTTGATATAAAATTTATCGAAGTCCCTTTTTGTGGTAATAATTTAAAAACCACAACAAATAAATGGCTTCGGGAAGGGATAAGGTCACCCTTTTGTTCTGATAGAGTAGATCAACAGATTGTATTAAGATTGGAAAAGATAAATCTTGATGAAGCTGAACCATCTCGGGTTGTAACTCGAAGTGATAACCAACTATCATTGTTTGGAGGGGGTTATGGCAATATATAGAAATGTTCACATCTCGTTTTGGCAGGACCCATTTGTATTAAAGCTAACGCCAGAGGAAAAGTATTTCTACTTGTATTTGATGACCAACAGCAAAACAACACAGTGTGGTATATATGAAATACCTAAGTCAATAATGAATTTTGAAACCGGCTACAATCAAGAAACAATTGACAAGCTGTTGAAGAAATTTATCAAGCATAAAAAAATAATCTACGACGATTCTACAAATGAAATGATGTTGGTTAATTGGCTCAAGTATAATTACAGTAAATCACCGAAAGTTGTAGCCTGTATCAAAAAAGAAATCAAAAATGTTAAAAGTCAAACTCTTTTAGATGAGCTCCATAGAGTATCAATAGAGTATGGATACAATATGGATACCTGTCCAAACCGGGAAAGAGAAGAAGAAGAACAAGAACAAGAAGAAGAAAAACATACACTAACAGTATGGATAGGTAAAAACTGCAAGAGGGTCGCAACTTTATCTAATCAATTGACTACCGACCAATGCGATTCATTGTTGGACAAATATGGGGAGCAGAAGGTCAGGGATAAGTTATATGCAATGGAAAACCGCAAAGACTTAACTAAAAAATACGATTCCGTTTATTTAACTCTAAACAACTGGCTCAAAAAAGATAATCCTGAAGAGTCAAAACGTGAACCATCTGCAACAATGAAGGACATCTTAAATGAATCTTGAAAAACAAATATTAGGTGAATTATTACACATTAGTAATAATGATAGGATAGAAGCGTTATGCCAGTTAGATGAACCCGGATTATTCGAGGACTATAGGAACGAAGAAATCCTAAAAGCAATAAGCATTCAAACTTTACAGGGTAAGGCTGTTGATTTTATTTCAATTTATCTAGCACTAAAAGACAAATTTGAACCTGTAGAACTTGATGAGATAAATTCTCTTGGAAATAAGAACCCGAATCTCTGGAAGCACATTCAAATACTAAAGGAAAGAAAATATAAGAAAGAACTCCAAAAGAAGATTACTTCTAATTTAGAGACTCTAAACCAATGCACTTTCGCCGATGATTTGGAAGATACTAAATCAAGTCTTATTGCTGAATTAAGTGGGCTGAACTTCGAAGATAAATCAGACTTCGTTGATCTTGATGAGCAGAACGAATTACTAAAAAAACAATTAGAATCAGATAAGAAGATTGAGGGATTTAGTTGGGGAATCACTGATTTAGATAAGTGGACTTCTGGGATTGTTTCACCGAGAATGTATGTGATAGGTGGACTTAAGAAGTCGGGGAAAACAAGGTTTGTCATTCACACTATTAAAGAATTACACAATCAGGGTGTGCCATCGGCGTTTATTTCATTAGAGATACCTCCTTACGAAATAAACAAATTACTAAGGGCTTCATTCGCCAACATTGATGATCTACGATTAAGATCGAGCTCTTATTTAAAAAGTGAGGAAAAGGAGTCCTTACAATGTGTAGATATTGATGATTCACTATTAGGAATTGAATGTAAACCTGGTCTTCGAATCGAACAAATACTTGGCAGGCTCAGAAGGTATTCAAGGTTAGGATTGAAAGTGGTGTTTATTGATTACTTACAACGAATAGATCACGATAGAAATAGGCAGGCTCAACAATTAGAGGACATCTCAACTCGAATAGCTGACTCTGCAAGACTGAATAACATTGCGATTGTGTTACTTTCTCAGTTGAACGTTCAAGGCGAGAGAGAGATCCCAAGCATTGCACATCTAAAGGGCTCAGGTGGTATAGGTGAGGCTGCAGATACAGTATTACTACTTGATAATCTTTACAGACGAACGAAACAAGAAGCAGATAAGAATAAAATCAATATTAACATCGAACAACGATACGGGGACTCAGGAACTCAGGCAATCCAATGTGATTTAGGATGTATTCAATTTAGAAACATTTCCTTAATGGAGGAAGATTATGTTTGAGATGGATAATTCCGAAGTATTCCATCACCCAGTTTCAATCCCCGATATAATTAAATCTCTTTTCTTCTGGAAGGAAGTCTATACAAATAAAGAACTATTCTCTGAAGCATTAGACGACTCAATTGCAGCGCTACTGCCCATTAATGATTTACTAATAGACCTATCAGAAAGAATTGAAATAAAAGAAGGAAGAAATTATGATTCGTGATATGTCAACAAATAGAAAACGCTGGGTTACTGTTGAACTCAGGAAAAGCAGAGCTAAAAGAGTTATAGACGTTTATGTAAAAATGATTCTTTCGGGTAAGACAGACTTAAATAAACTTGCCGAAATGTATCGACCCGATTCTTTGAAGCCAATAGCAACTCTAAAAAGATTTTTGAAACAAAATGAGGTAAAACAGATGATTGATAATAAGGTTGACGAAGCTTTGAAACTTCACGGAATAGATATGGACTTTACAATTAAGAAACGTAAAAAAATATTAGATGGTGCATTAAAGAAGGAAGATTTCACTAACGCAAATAGAGTTCTCGATAGTTTTGAGGATAAACTTGATATGAAACCTAAAGATGCCAAGTTCACGGTCACAGAGGAAGTCGACTTTACTAAATACCTACCTGACCGTAACAAAGAATTAAAGGCAGTAGACGAGGAGTAATATTATAATCCACCGGAGAGTGCTATGTTAATCAAGCCATTTGGTTTATGCTGTAAGTGTAGCGAGAGAAAAAACTGTGTTGTAGTCACTGAAACCAATGCAGTAGTTTTAGAATGTCCCGACTTAAATAGAAGCGATTTAAGACGCTCCAACATTCAGCCATATAAAATGACCAAGACGCAATAAAAGTCTCTTAGAAGCGAAATTTAGTTAAAAATGTTTCGAATTTAGTTAAAAAACGAGGGGTAAAAATGTTACTCAAACCAACAAGTAAATAGTCAGATTGTAATAAAAATGATTAATGCAGTTACTGAAACAAAAATAAGAGTATTGAAGTGTAAAAGCTGTAAATGGATTGATGATTGTCAGAAGAATTGCTCACAGACTCTTTAGATTTTTTATAATCGAACCAAATTAAATCATAATTTTTTGTCAAAGATATTGTTATATTCGTAGAAAAATATCTGATAAACTGAATAATTGTTGATAAATTTGTTTATTTTTATTAATTATTAGTAATGGAAAAAAGGGAAAATTCAAATGCTAGAAAAAGAATATAAATATTTTTTAGATAATCAGACTAAATTTATCAAGGAATATCAAAATAAATTTATTGTGATTATGAAAGAAAAAATTATTGGGGTGTATGATTCACAAGACGAAGCCCTAAAAGAATCCCTCAGTAATCATCAAGCCGGCACTTTCTTAATACAATTTGTAAGCCCCGATAAGGATGATTACACTCAAAAATACTATTCAAGGGTGATATTTGCCGATCAAAATTAAACTTAAGCATCTAGCTTTTACTTATAGATACAATGGTTTGGCGAGAGAGCTGGTTACTGATGCTCAGATCGCTGTAAATCCAATATTTCCAAAATTAAATTATCAACCTTTTCCCGTCAAGTGTATTTGGGACACTGGGGCATCAAACTGCGTTATTACCCCTAACATTATTAAACAGCTAAAATTACCACCAACAGGTCAGGCCACAACGATAGGCGTGCATGGAAGCAAGGTAGTAAACACATACATAGTCGATATAATTTTACCAAATAAAGTAAAATTTGAAAAAGTAACTGTCACAGAAGGAAGTATAGGGGGCGGCTCAATTGATTTACTCATTGGAATGGATATAATTGCCACTGGTGATTTTTCGGTAACCTCAATTAACAAGAAAACCACTTTATCTTTTAGATGGCCTTCATTCAATGAAATTGATTACGTCCCTGAGACAGATAAATTTAATCTTAAAATGACACCAGGATTACAAAGAAAGCAGAGAAGGAAGTTTGAAAAGGAGGCACAAAAACGAACTAAAAAAAGAAAGTAGTGTCCGTTTAATAAAACTAAGTCGAGATATATTTTTCCTTTAGTTTCCCCCCCCCATCACTTTAATTTTCGAACATTTCCCTCGCTTTATAATAATGTTCAGCTTGCATACCATCTTGTAAATTTGTTTTTACAAAGTGAGATATTTGCTCTTCTAAAACATTCAAATCATCATCAAGTATCAAATAATTTCTAACTTCAAGATGTTCATCTAACCACATTTTGATTTCAGTCCCTCGATGACTCGGATGAATTTGAGGCGTCTCCCAGTCTTTATGTAAATATTTTTTAAGTCCCGATTTAGTTAGTTCGTTATTTAGCTGCTTAACTGCACCAAACCGCCAAGTGGATGATATTACTAACTTTGCAGAAAATTCTTCAACTAGCTTTGTAATCATTTCAACTACACTCGGATCAAATCTGCTCCAGTCTTTTATAGTTCTGTCTACAGATTTGTAATATATTTCAGAATTTAGGACACCGTCAATGTCTAAGAAAATTATTTTCAGTTCTCCCTCCCCATCTTTTTAATTTTCTTATCCATCTCAACTTCCACTTAATTATTTTATGTCTAGTAAAACTATAACTTAGTTGGATCTGGTATCTGATTAGTAAAGCTACCTGATTGATCATTCCAGACTGGCATTCCTTCTTTTAACACTATCTCTTTTATAAAGAAATATGATAACCAGCCCACCTTACCGTCTGGAGTTTCAATTATCACTCCATCACCAACCCTTTTTAACATTTTTACTTTATCTCTATGATATAATTTGGTTATGATTTTATTCCTACCATCGTAATCATCCCACACGTTAATATGATTGAGGTAGCTATCTGAAGCAAGATCATAAGCGGTTATCGTTACTTCAACTGCATTAGCTGAATTAGTTTTACCTTCATCTCCCTTGTTACTGCAATCAATAAGTAAACACACAATTATGATAGTCAGAAAAATTAAAGAGACATTATGAATATTAGAAAAAGATTTTTTCATTTGATTTTTCATTTTTTCATCCATGTAGTTTCGCTGTGACCCGATTTATCATTCCTCAGAATAAGGATTAAATAATGTTTGAATAACTCCTCATCACTATATTCAGGATTGTCAAAATTCTTTGCAGCGATTAAATCAGTTAAAATTGCTATAAATAGAAAATCATTTTTCTTATATTTACTTTTTAACCACTCCGCCAATTGAAAAGCTTGCTCTCGAGTCGTTGATAAATCAACGACTAAATGTAATCCCATACCATAACTTCCTGGGTGCCATTCTTTCTGTATCTGATATTCTAAGGGAGCTGGGGGTAACTTCTCTTGCAGTTTACAACTTGTGATTGATATACTTGCTATTATTGTAATTATCGCAATGAGAAAGTTTTGATTTGTTAATTTTAATTTCATTTTCCTCAATCGCTTATTTTAATAAAATCATCTTCTTTGTTTTTACAAAGTTTCCTGCTTGAAGCCTGTAGAAATAAATACCGCTTGGTAATGTGCTTGCATTAAACTCAACCTCATAACTACCTGTATGTTTCTCTTTGTTAGTAAGAGTAGTAATTTCCTTTCCCAAAACATCATAAATTTTAAGAGTAACAAAACTTAATTCGGGAATTTGATATTTAATTTTAGTTGTGGGGTTGAAGGGGTTGGGATGGTTTTGTTCCAATCCATACAAATATGAATGAGAATCAGGCTTTATTGATGCTGGGCTTTGTTGAACAATTACTAAATTACCCGCATCAAAATCGTGTAATGGATCAATTGGCCAACAATTATGGTGTTGTCCATTCGGATGTTCACAAGTATAAAGACAATGATAATTCAGTATATTAGGTGTGTTTTCAGAAATTGTTATTGTCATTGAACCCTCATCTACCGTATCGATGACACCATCAATAATTATTGGATGGCCAAAAGTATTAATATTAAATAAATAACTTTGTCCTCGATATAAATATATTATTGGGTCATCTTCCCCATTAACAACATACGCACATCCAGCTCCCTGCCAGCCACTGACATACCACCACGAAATATTTATCGTATTTGTTTGCGCAGTCATTGTATCAAAAAAAATACTTGCAATAAAAATAAATATTATTTGAAAATTCATTTTCTTGATCCTATTTGAGTAAGGTAATAAAAACCGTAAATCCATTTTTACCTCCTTTATTTTTATAAAAAAATAGATTATAAAGAACTATATTTTTTACTTCACCAACAACATCTTCTTAGTCTCAACAAAAGAACCTGCTTGAAGTCTATAGAAGTAAATACCACTTGGTAATGATGATGCATCAAACTCAACTTTATAACTTCCTGCTGGTTTTTCCTCGTTAACAAGTGTTACAATCTCACTTCCCAAAACATCATAAACTTTAATTGTTACAAAACTCAATTCTGGGATTTGATATGATACTGTCGTTGTCGGGTTGAAGGGATTGGGGTAGTTGTTCGACAGACTATATGTTTTAATGCCATCTGTAAATTGTTTAATTCCAGAAACTATATAACTAAATGTATATCTTTCATCATTAACCCAAGTAGAGTTATTCCATTTTTGTCTTAATTCTTCTGTCATATTGTTATTAACATCATAAGTTAATAACCAGTAATCGGTATTATCCCAATCAGAACCATTCCATAATTCTACTAAATATGTAATCCAATTATTATTTATATCATAGGTATATGTCCACTTCACAAAATTCACCCAAATAGAATCATCCCAGTTTTGATGTAACTGTCCAATCAAATTATTACTCACTTCATAAGTGTATGTAATTTTCCTGTCATTCATCCAATTAGAACCACCCCAAGGTTGTAATAACCATTCGATCATATTATTATTCGAATCATACGTATAAGTATAATATTGTTGATTTATCCAATTATTTCCATCCCAACCTTTCCATAATTCTTCAATCATATTATTGTTTAAGTCATACATATATGTTCTGAGGCTGGAATTTACCCAATTAGTATTATTCCAATTTTCCCAGAATTCTGCAATGATATTATTATTTATATCATATGTGTATGTCCTTTTGTGATCATTCACCCAAGTAGAATCATCCCAGTCTTGATATAACCTTTCAATCATATTATTATTCAGATCATAGATGTATATACCTTTACGAATATTAACCCAGTTAGAATCAATCCATTTTTGACTTAAAGATTCAATGTTATTGTTATTAGCACCATATAAGAAGGTAATCTTCGTGTAATTCACCCAAATAGAGCCATCCCAGTTTCGCTGTAAGTATCCAATCCTATTATTATTCACATCATAGGTGTAAGTATACTTCCTGTTATTTTCCCAATTTGAATTCACCCAGAATTGCTTTATTTCTTCCGTTAATAGAAATCCATTTTCAAGAATTGTTTTGTTGAATGTTGTTCTGGACTCACCACCTGCATATTTAACCTCATCACTTATAAAATCATACGAGTTTAAGGTATTTTCTTGCGGGTAAGGATTTTGCCAAAACCAACCGCTATTCTGGGGAAATGTTGTGTAAGGTAAGATAAAATAAAAGATAACTGTAATAAGAATAACTTTGGTTAAGGCTTTCATAACTCTTTCCCTTTGTTATCGTTATACGTAACCTAAGATATAATGAGGACTAAGGCAAAAAAATAAAATTAACGATTGGCAAGTAAATGTTACTGCTCATCTATTTTATTGAAGCCCAAAATATCAGAATTTTTATTTCTCACAAGTGGAACTGAAATATACTCTTTAAGATAAATGTAATACTTGCAAACCTAACAGAAATCATTGGGTTTCAGAGTAAGTAGGAGTTAACTAATTATTAGGAATTATATTGATAAAAAATCGGGTTGTCAATTTT
>RCNB010002580.1_pt1 | contig 11082 bp, 9 predicted proteins | sample 2041321 | NCBI WGS metagenome assembly RCNB01 (sample SAMN09708232, study PRJNA481090) | Marine sediment metagenome, whole genome shotgun sequencing project.
AGCAATGGCCTGCTGTTGGATTATTTGATTTAAGTAAAATAAACACTCAACCTACTGTAGGTTCGAATTTTAGAACAGCATTCAGTAACTTTGCTGAAAGCCTCTATGATGAACTCATGTACAACCTAACTAGAGGACGGATACTTTTTCAAGGAATTAGAAATCAATTACTTTACTTGAATAAACAATTCTCCTCGAGCTCACTTATGATAGATCTGACACATTTTGCTGAAGAAATTGTCTCAAATGCTTCAATATTTCATTATGAGGATCAAGTTATCTCTGCTGCAAATGAATTATTAAATCAATTGACAATCATTGCTGGAAACCTCATTAGAGCTGAAGCCGACACATTCGGTTGGTCTGCAGCATATGATAACATGAATGGTTTTAGTATCTGTTTTCCAAATTCAGGTGATTACTATCAAGGGTATCTTTATCCTAACTTATATGATACTTTCAATATCTCAATAGATACACTTTGGGATGATTTCATTTTCAAAATTTTTCCAGATGATACCCCCAATTATAGACTTCCAATACCCGAATTTTATGAACTAAGTTTGGATTTTATTGACCCTTGTATTGATTTACAAGTTTATTTAATGAATGAGGATCTAATACAAGATCCTGCAATCGTTGGTCGAGGAAGAGCGGAAGTTCCAGGATCATTTATGGGGCTTGAATTAGGAATAGATGGTGCTGAATATATTGATGATTTGATTTTTGGAACAACAACAATACTAATACCAATGACAAGTCTCGAACCTTTCAAGAGTAATGGTGCTAATCCATATTTAACCATAAAAGTAAATGCTGCTTCTTCTCCTTCTGCTGCTAAACCTGTGAATCTTACGGTGAGACACATTAAAAATGGTGAAGTTATTTGGGAAGATAACAAAATCCAATCCATTAAGATTGGTGAAGTTTTTGAAACCAATCTCCACACAGATGATACTTGGACTGAATTTGATGTATTTAACTATAATACTACAACAAAATCATTTGGAATAAAGAAACCACTAGTATATCTACTATCAACCACTACTATTTTCATATCAATATTCTGTATAATAATCAGAAGAAAGAAGAAATGTTCGGTTTAACATTATTTTCTTTTGTTATTAATTATGCACATCAAAATCACTAAAACTCCAATATTTAGTGAATAGAGTAATTGGGGTAAATCTTTTTACAAAACGGTTCAGAATAACACCTAATTGTGTGTAAACTGATATAATGTATGAACGATTCCAATTTAATCTCTCGAGAGAGTTATGGGTTTGGGTTAAGATATTGGATTAACTTTTGATTATTATTGTTTACTAAAACGGTTATCGGCTACTGTTTTATCAATATCTCTATTTTCATACCACCCATTTTTTGCTTCAGGATACGAATCAAAATCTGAATTATATGGTTTAATATCTAGTAGTGGTGTTTGATCCAACATATCTGCTCCAGTAAAAATTAGTTCAATAGAGTCGTTTTTTGTTTTTATCTCGAGTAATCGAACGATGGAAATACCGATGGGATTTGGTCTATTAGGTGCTCTAATAGCAAATAATCCCAATTCTTTTGTGCTAAGAAACGGTTTCACTAAAAATTTAGGTTCTTTGGATTCATGGAAGTGATAAAGTAAAATTATATGAGAAAATTCCTCTAATCCCTTAACTGCCTCAAGATACTCAATTGGTATTAATGCTTTTCCTTTGTCTTGAGAAAACTTGGATTGAATTGGCATCCCATCCGATTTCTTAAATGATGTTTGAATTATGCCTATCGGTTTGTATGTAATTGTATTCTCCATCTTAACTTCCTTACCTATAATCATTAAAACTTAGTTTTTTCATTAACCATTTCCAAATTAACATATCTCCATAATCCATGTATCCTAACATCTTTTCTCTCTGAAATTCTCTTGATAAAAATAAGAAAAAAGTGGAACTACGATGTTGCTACTTCATCCACTTTCACTTGTTTTTTTGCTGTTAGATGGGCTAATATATACCCTATAATTAGTAGAATAATTACTATCGCAGGTGGTAAGAGCCTACCAATTGACCAAAATACGTTCCCTTGAACAATTGCGACTATATTGAATATTACAATCATTGATACTACTGGAACTACTGTTAACAGTAAAACACCTCTTCTTTCAATAGGTTTCAATAACCCCCATACTAGTAAAGCTGTCCAGCCAAACATTAAAGCGCATTCTGTTATTAGGATCATATAGGAAATTTCACTGACCACCGGCCATCCAAACATTTGATGAACGAACGTTTCATTTGGTGCTAACATGTATATCAATGAAGCAACTGCCGATAAAAGATCCAACACTGCACCAGCTACATATCCTGAACCAATAACAAATAATTTCCAATCAATTTTTCTTTCCATTTGCCTAACCTTTTAGTTTATTTTTACAATAACAGAAATTGCTCGCATATATCAATTTTCAGTTTTAAATAGCACCCAATCTGAATATTATGTAATTCCTAATAAATCAGATGGCATTTTTCAAAGATAGCTTTGGTTGTTGTGCACATAATTTAGAAAAGATTTTAAACATAAGAAAATCGCAAGTTGTTATAGATAACCTATTGGAGAACTGGTCTTGCCAAAGGAAGAAATTAAAAAATACCCATTAAATCAACCTTTAAAAGTAAAGCAATTGCTTATCGACCTCTACAAATGCAAAGCTGATTTGAATGATGAAACAAAGATTCTCTCATTAATTACTGAAGCAGCTAAAAAAGCTGGTGCTCATGTTTTACAAGCATCTGTTCATAGATTTTCTCCTATGGGTTGCAGTGTTGTTGTTATTCTCAAGGAAACACATATTTCCCTTCATACTTGGCCTGAATTTGGTTTTGCCGCACTAGATATTTTTCTCTGTGGGGAATCACTAGATCCGTATGTTGCCTGGGAGTTCATCAAAAAAGGCTTACAACCAGAAACATTTACTCTTAAAGAATTACCTCGAGAGATTAAGTAAATAGGATGCTAATTTCTTTGACTAATAGTGCTCATAAAAACCCTGACAAACTCTTGGAAGAAGTAGCCACAAAAGCAAATTTACAAGAGGGAAAAGAATCCATTCGATTGATTTTGCGAGAAATTTATCGGAAAGGCACAATTGGTTCTAAAACCTTGGCAAGGGCACTACGCATACCTATACCTACTATTGCTGCTGTTAGAAAAGAACTTGAAAAAGTAGGTTTAATTGACCGGGTTCAGAAGGGTGCAATACTAACAGAAACTGGTTTACGCTTTGTTTTGGATTCATTACAGATAGAAATAACCGATAGTTTTCAATGTGATGAATGCTCAGGCTTAGGTTTGGAATTACCAATAGAAGCAGATGAGCAAATAACAAAACACAGAACCTTTACTGAGAGGAGACCTAAACCCCTTACTAATTATGATCAAGCTTTTGGAAAGCCAATAACTGCTATTAGAAGAGCCTATTTAATGCTTGAGCAAGGAGATCTAGAAGGAAGAAGTGTTTTACTCCTTGGAGATGATGATTTTACATCATTAGGTATAGCACTAATGAAAGTAAAAGCAAATATTTCTGTGGTAGATATTGATGAACGGTTACTCGAGACAATAACAGAAATATCTCGAGAAGAAAAATATCGAATAAATTGTCATAAGGCTGATCTAAGAGAATCATTACCTGAAGAATTACATGATCATTTTGATGCTGTCCTCACAGATCCGCCATATACTCCTTCTGGTTTGCGATTATTTTTATCTCGAGCAATTCAAGCACTAAAGAAGTCTTCTGGAAAGAAAATCTACTTAGCATTCGCTCATAGACCACCTAATGATTTACTCGAGATACAAAAAGTAATTCTGGAACATAATCTGGCAATCCAACAAATCATTCCTGGTTTCAATTTATACGAAGGTGCAGAAATGCATGCTAATACAACTTTACTCGCAATATTAGTTACCACTGAAACCACTAAAGTACTAATTCCTGATACTTACTCCGATGAGATTTACACTGGAGAAATTAATCCAACAATAAGAGAATACACTTGTAAAAATAATCATATAATTCCCATTGGTCGTGATCAACAAATTAAAACAATCGAGGAATTAAAGGAAGTTGGTTGTCCAAAGTGTGGTCAAAAAGAGTCCTTTACTCGTGTTTCACGACAAAAGCAGTAAAGAGAATTTTTTTCGTCGAATTTTTGCAATAGACGTAAGCTTTATAATAGATTTTTATAGACATATAATCCGCCTTGTAATCGAAAAAGAATTATCTCTTTTTTTCTAATGGTTGCAAGGCCTCCCTCCCCCCTATTTTTCAGATTACCTTTACATCTTGTAAATTTCGATTTTGGGTAAGGAGTTTTGTGGGAATCTTGTAAGAAGAATTCCTTGAGCTGATATTGATCGAATATCAACTGCTTTTGAGACCCTTGGATTCATACTTTCAATAACAGAAACTAATTGATTGATATTTGCAATTGCTCCACTGAGTAAAGCGAACTTTATCATGCTAGGGGGAGTCAATGCCTCATAGATTGGTATTGATAATTTCTTTGAAATTTCATTTCGGAAATCACTAAAAGTACCTTCGGAGAGATTCTGATTATGAGTATCTCGATAAATTTTCCTAATTATTGGTGGTGGCACACCTTTGAAAGCAAAAGCATACAATTGCATAGAAGCAGGATCCAAATAAATTTCATGAATGACACCAATAAGTGATCGGTCTGGTGCAAGTATTCTTCTCCCTAATAATTCGGAAGATTCTGCAATAGATAGTAATTGTACATTATCATTAATGAGAATCTCTCCTCCTTCTTCTTTCATTGTTCCTGCGGAAACAGTAGCAAAATAAGAATTCATAAGCTTCAGTAAATCTACACCAATTTTGTTTTCAATGCAATAGTTAATGAGGTGTTCAGGAATTAACGATTCCTCAGGACTTACGCCATAACTATCCACAACTAATTTGCTTAGCCTTGCTTCAATTGTTTTTGGATTTGTAGTTGAACGCAACTGTGATGGTCCGGTTAATGCTATTTCTCTCTGTAAGGCTAAAGATGGTCTATCTGTAGCGATTACCCCGTATCTACTTCCAATTATTGTAATTTCTCCTATGTATCTGCCAATTATCATGTTCTTCCATTTTGCCCAAGTAATTTGCCCAGATTGTCTGTCAGGAAGTTTTCTTGGTTGTTTTCTCTCAACATCTTCTGATAAGGAGGTCTTTATTGTTTGTTTTGTTGCTTCAGTTCTTGGTGGTGGGGGTGGAGGTGTTTTTGTTGCCCAGCTCTTCTCGTCAAAGTCTACTTTGGAAATCTTGGATAATTCTTTTACAGCTTTTAATGCACTTCTCTTAATTGATTCTAATCGTTTCTTTTCTTGTTTTATGCTATTGATACTTCTTCCTTCTACAACAGCTTGCACATCCAATTCTTCTAATGTTACAGAAATCGATTCAATCAATGGTTGGACTAAATTCAAGGTGCTTGGAATTTCAGTAGTAAGTTTTTTTTCCTCTTCATTTATCCTACTAATCATGGTTTCATATTCTCTTTTTTTACTACGATAAGTATCTTCAGAAATAGTATTTTGATTTAATAACTCATTCAGTTTTCCTAATCTAACATTTAGTTTAGTTTTTTCTGTGTCAAGTGCTTGAAGATGTCCTTTTAATTTTTCAACAGCTGCATATAATGTTTCAACATCTGGAATGATAGCTTCGAGAGTTACAAATCCTTCTCGAATATATGGTCTGGATGATGATGAATTCAATGTCTTAGTATATTTTTCACGTAATCTATCATAGAGTTCCATATCTATTTGTCGAAGTCGTTTTTTTTCATCTAGTGATTCTAATAATGCTTCGACGTACTCTTTGTCCTCTACAATGGTATACTTCTTACTTGACATGCTCTATCCTCTAATTAACAGCTTAACAAATAATTACTCTTCTTATCATTTAATTGTTATTAAGCTAGAAAAATGTTCGGAATAGATAAAAAATATTTACTAAAGAGTTTTAATCAACATCTAAGAGATTTTACATGAGTAAATGCTCATATGTAATGATTAGTTGTGACATGCTTATGAAAAAAATAGTTCTTGCATCCGGTTCACCTAGAAGACACGAATTGCTTACCTTACTTGGTATTGAGCATGAAGTTATTCCTTGTAGTAGTCAAGAAGAATCAATAAACAATAACAAGGTTGAAGGTAAACAACTTTCTATTGAAGAACAGATCTTGAAGGTTGCTTATCAGAAAGCTAAATGTGTAGCTGATAACTTGGTTGGAGAAAAATATACAAAAGCATTAGTCATTGGAGCCGATACCATTGTTGTCCTAGAAAACGAGATAATTGGTAAACCAAAAACAGAACAAGATGCAAAAGAGATGCTTCACAAACTGACCGGGCAAACGCACATTGTTTTTACTGGGCTATGCATTATTGATAAATCGACTGATAAAATACTCTCAGAAGTGGATAAAACTCTAGTTAACATGATTGATTGGGATGATGAGAAAATAGACGCCTATATCGAAGCTGAATATGTTATGGATAAGGCTGGGGCCTATGCTATCCAAGGGAAAGGAGCAGCGATGATCGATAAAATTGATGGGTGCTTTTACAATGTTATGGGATTACCTCTAAGCAGATTAGTAACTATGTTAGAAAAAACAGGTTTTCAATTCATAATAAAACAATAAATCGATATAAATTTGGAAATAGAATTTAAGGAAAAATATTTTATTAGGGAATTATTCCAAAAAATAGGTTGATTTGAATTACGAAGAAAACTTTTTAATTCAAAGCATAATCGATTATCAAAAACATAATAAACAAAACCATAATGGGGTCAAAAATTGAACTCAAAACGATTTACAACTACAATAATAATATTCGCAGTGATATTTTCATCATTTCTTCTAAGTGCAAATGCCTTAGACGTTCAAGCAGCAGTAGATTCAGATCCAAAGGATGAGATTACAGCTAAAGGTACAGAAGTTGTTGTTACAAAATTAATAATCGAAACAGGAGGACCTTATGTTTATTATGAATCTTATATTGGTGATTCAATCCAAGTTACTATTGAAATAGAAAACCAAGGTGTAGTACCAATATACAATGTTTCCTTAACAAGTCCAGAAGCTAACATGACTGGCAACTTCCCAGAATATGATGAAGACTGGTTTGAATTTTCTGGAGAAATGGAGAAGAATTTCACATCAATCCTTCCTGGATTTTCTGCGAGTGCAACTTATTATATTACTCCAAAACATCAAGGAAACTTTACTTTCACAGCATCATTAGTGAATTATACTTACCAAAGTTTAGATGATTCAAGTTATTCAGAAGATATCTCATTTATTGTCTATAAAACAGTTGAATCACTTGTGGTAGAAAAATACCTAGTAATTGATGGCGTAGAATACCAAGATGGACGCACCGCTGTTGATGATGAGATTCAAATTAAAATTAAAGTTACCAACTTTTTTAATGAAGAAGTAAATATTAGTATAGTTGACATCGCAGCGGGTGATAATGAAACTTTCACCTTTAACGAAACTTTGTTGTCACATACTTATGATCTTCAAACACCGAATGAAACACATAGTTATAGCTATGATTTAACGCCATTAGTCGAAGGAAATTATATCTTGGAGAAATGTACCGTTGGGTATACTTTCCAAAATGGAACGACATTCTTCAATTATTCAAATACTGTCGATTTTGAAGTATTTACTCCGATTTACGATGGTCCTGACTGGACCCAGAAAGTACCTATGCTGTCAGTTGTTAAGTTCTTCTATATAGATGGCGTGAACTATACTAATTTAGATATTACCAATAATACCTTAGATCCAATAATGGTTCTAATTAATATTACAAATCATGGTGTAGTAACAGCTGAAAATATTTTCGTATACGAAGATACTTACAGCGAATGGGTATTTATTACTAGAGGTTTAGAGGTATGGACTATTGATAATCTAACTCAGGGTGAATCATTAGTTGTTAATTATACTATCACACCAAAAATCCTTGGCAAATTTAACATAGAACGAACTCAGGTTCTTTATGATTTCCAAAATCAGTATGATTTATTGATGGAAGAAGGATATACTGTTTATTCCAATATAATCGTTTTAACAATTGTAGATTTTGAAGAACTAGTAGATAACACAGTACAATGGTGGATAGTCGTAGGTATTAGCTTCGGTATAATCTTACTTGCTGTTATTCCAACAATAGTAACCTTTGTTACTTACGGTCGTAGAAAGAAAATACAAAAGGGAACATAGTTTCCATTTCGTATTCCTCTCTCTTTTTTCTTTTATTTTCTTATATTTTCTCTAAATTTCAATGAAAATTAGCAAACATTAATTAAAGAATTCATGAAGTAATGTCTTTAATGATTAGTATATTGTATAACTAACGAGTGATGAAAAGAATGGTTAAAGAAAAACGATTACGCATCTTACATGATGAAACGGCAAAAGAAGGCGAATTAATTATCCACACAGTATTGAAGGATGATTTAGAAATTAAAACAAAGGTTGAAATAGTTGTTGCAAAACGAAGATCCATCTTCAAAGTTAAAACAAAAACAACTGTTGAAGAGGATAAAATATATGGAAATCCTGAAGAGCTTTTAGCGAAAGGAATATCTGATAATTCTATAGCTACAATTAGAGCTCCTATTGAATAAAAATATCAAAAAATGAAAACTGCCTGTTAATCGGAAGTTTTCAATTTTCCTTATTATTTTAATCGAACAGTATTTTTCCTAGTATTTCTAGCTGTTCAATTCCCCTTATTTCTTGAGGAACCATTGGTACTTCAACGAAATTATATTTCCCAAAATATTGTTTGAGAGTTAGCATTGTTTTCTCTTGAATATCAAATCTCTTAGCACAGAATTTGCATTTTTTATTATCTGGCATTAATTGATTAACAATTAGATTCTCAACTGGAATGCCATATTCTATTAAGGAATTTATCAAACGCTCCGTTTCATAAAGAGCCATTAAGGTGGGAATAGTTACAGGAATAAATTCTGTGCGTTGATCATCTGCTAATTCAATTCGTGCTTTTGTTATTGTCTTCTTTAGTGACTCGAGCATTTGAACAGAATTATCTTCTCCTTCGCCAGCACCACCTCCACCAAAGAATCCCTTTAAACTTTTGAAAAGGTTACCAAAACGCATACGCATTTTTAGCATTCTTCCAACAAAACTATCTAAGTAGTCAGGTAAAGATAATAATCGTAAAGTGTGTCCAGTTGGTGCAGTATCGAAGATGACCATGTCAAATTCGCTACTTTCAATTAATTCTAACATTTTTCCAAATGCAAAGGCTTCATCAGAACCAGGAGGAACAGAATCAGATCCCATTAAATCAGCACCCAAACCTAATGCATCCTGAAAATTCATACCACCAGGAGGGGTTGTTCCTTCTTGTGGTTCTCCGGTTGTTGGATCAGTAGTACCTGTTGGTCCGAATCCTGGCATTCCAGGAAAACCTGCTGCGGGATTCTCCATACCCATAGCACTCATTTCTTTAAAGGTCTCCATACCCTTCTCTGCATCGAGTTCCATTCCGTAGAGATGACCTTTTACTCCATCAATTAAAACTGGTTCCCCACCAGATAAATCTTGATCAAAACAATCTGATAGTGAATGAGCAGGGTCAGTACTAACTACAAGTACTCTTTCATTATGTTTTGATAATTCTATACTAATAGCAGAAGCAGAAATTGTTTTTCCCACTCCACCTTTTCCACCAAGGAAGAGATATTTAAGATCCTTTTTTTCGAGAATTTTTTTCAGAGACATTACTTTTTCACACTCAGTTTGTTTTACTAGTGAGCGGTATTTAATAATTATTTTATATTTATTAATTGTAATTACTCGTTATTAATATATTAGAAAACAATTGGTGGTATGATTCGAAAGTTAAATAATAGTTATTACGTCATTTAGTAAAAGGATTACTAAGTAATCAATTGTTCAGGTGAATCGAAATGAATGCTGAAGAAACACAAGAAACAATATCTATTATTGATGAAGAGCAAGATGAAGATAAGAAAAAATTCACTTGGACACGAGATAAAATTATTTTAGCAGTAATATTCGGATTATTAGTGATCATATCAGTTGGTTTGCTAATTGCAATGCTAGTGAAAGAAGATCTCCTTTTCCTTATAGTTCGAGATTACTTTATTAGACCAATTATAACAATTAACCTTGGTCCAAAATTATTGTACTTTATTCAAGTACTGATATTCCTTGGATTAATGGTTGTTCAAAGCTTACTAGTACCAATCCCTTCGGAATTAATCTTATTATCTGGAGGAATTATTTTCGGTGTATATTGGGGTAGTGTTATTGGTCTTGCAGGTTCAATGCTAAGTGCTACAGTAACCTATTATATCTCGAAAAGAGGTGGCCGTGCATTAGTTGAAGCTTCTGGAGAAAAAGTTGGCATAATTAAACGAACTATCTATATTTTTGATGAGTGGATAACAAGTTGGGGATTATGGGCTATTCTAGTAGGTCGTGCTGTTCCTGTGATTATGTTTGATCCTATTAGTTATGCTGCTGGAATTACTAAAGTAAAAGACTGGCATTATTTCTTAGCCACCTTTATTGGTTCCATTCCAAGAGCTATTGTCTATGCCTTTTTGGGTTGGAAACTCATTGGATCTGATGATCCGATAACTATTCTTGACTATTCTGCAGCTCAAATTGAAGCAACAGCTAAACAATTCAATGTTTATTTCTTCATAATTTTTGGTGTGCTTGTTTTCATGTTCATACTTTCTAACGTTATTTATTATATTAAAAAATGGAAAGAAAAGAAGGAAACTGAAGGAGAACAAACAGATATTGCTATAGACGAAAATGATGAAGCAGAGCTTAAGAAAATACGTTCTGAATTAAAAGAAATAAAAGATGAACCTATAGTAATAGAATCAACTTCATCTGATGGACCACAATTTAATGAACCTGAACCAGAAGATATAGAAGAGATAGATATAGTGGAAGAAAGTGAGGATGAAGAAGAAGA
>RCNB010002581.1_pt1 | contig 11078 bp, 9 predicted proteins | sample 2041321 | NCBI WGS metagenome assembly RCNB01 (sample SAMN09708232, study PRJNA481090) | Marine sediment metagenome, whole genome shotgun sequencing project.
TATTTTCTCTAAAAACTCTGCTGAAAAAGGAAGTTTTAGCCCAATTATTGGGGCATGGCTTTCTACTGCTGTAATGTTGCCTCTCAGTATTTATTTAACTCGAAGAGCGACCAATGACAAGGGGGTTTTTCAATTTGATGTGATCATAGTGCCTTTAAAGCGCTTATTCACAACTCAGAATAAGCTTCAACTTTCTGAAACTGATACAAAATCTTATAACTACTACAAAAAATACTCGATCGAAGAATTGGTGGATATTATCAAAAAACAAGAAGATTTCGATTTAGATAAAAAACCTAAAGAGATTGCACTTCATAATTTATTAAATAGAGATATTCCTCTAATAGGTTTAAAATCTAAAGGTTTAAACATTCCTGATAAACTGATTAAAGCTAATACTTTGCTTAAAGATTATAATGACTATTCTAAAACTAGTTTAGTGAGTTATAGTATTGGAGCCCTATTATTGGCACTTCACTTTGTGTTTAAAAACAATAAGTTTGTAGAAATTGCCGAAGCCGCTTTAAGTCTCAGCATCATAGCATTTATTTTTTTTATAATCTATGTGCTTGTAGATGCTTTTATATACTCAAAATTTTATAAAACTATAGATCAGAAAGGCAAACGAATTAATCCAATTATTCTTATTATAACCTTACCATTGTATCCTATAAAATATATTTTTCTTAGGAATAAAATTCGTCAAGACTTCTATCAGAGTTGTTTTCAGAATATAAAATAAACGTACCTTTGTTAAACCAAATAGATCGCTATGATAGCTAATAACCTAAAAACTACAACCAACTTAAATACAATAGAAGAAGCCATCGAAGCTATTCGTAAAGGCGAAGTGATTATCGTTGTTGATGATGAAAATCGAGAAAATGAAGGTGACTTTTTAGCAGCGGCTGACATGGTCACTCCAGAAATGATCAACTTTATGGCAACTCATGGTCGTGGTTTAATTTGTGCTCCTCTTACTGAGCATCGTTGTGAGGAATTGGAGTTAAACATGATGGTTAGAAACAACACTGACCCAATGGAAACTGCTTTTACAGTTTCTGTAGACTTAAGAGGAAATGGTGTTAGTACAGGTATTTCTGCTAGTGATAGATCTAAAACGGTTAAAGCCTTAGTAAATAAAGGGACTAAATCTTTTGAATTAGGAAGACCTGGACATATTTTTCCATTAGTGGCTAAAGAAGGTGGTGTTTTAAGACGTACAGGACATACGGAAGCAGCAATAGACTTTGCACGTTTAGCTGGTTTTGAACCCGCTGGTGTTATCGTTGAAATCATGAATGAAGATGGTACCATGGCACGTTTGCCACAACTCTTAAAAGTAGCTAAGAAATTCAATTTAAAAATTGTTTCTATTGAGGACTTAGTCGCTTATCGTATGGAATTCGATTCGTTAATTGAAAAGAAAGAAGATTTTGATATCGAAACACGTTTTGGTAAATTTAGACTAAGAGCCTATTTACAGACTACAAATAATCAAATACACATAGCACTTACAAAAGGTAACTGGAAATCTACCGAACCAGTATTAACTCGTGTTAATGCTACTTTAGTAAATAATGATATTCTAGGCACTCTGACGAATAACGCAGATCAGAAGTTAGATGATATGTTTAACGTCGTTAATAAAGAAGGCAAAGGGGCTATTATATTTATAAATCAACACCCTGAGTCAATAAATTTGTTGACACGTTTATCTATTCTTAAAGAAAATCAAATCGAAGGTAAATTAGTAAAAGCCCCAAGCTTAAGTATGGATACTAGAGATTTTGGTATTGGTGCCCAAATTCTTCACGATTTAAAAATCAGCAAACTAAAACTCATATCTAATAGCCTACAAACCAAGCGTGTTGGTATGATAGGCTATGGATTAGAAATCGTAGAATACGTTAACTACTAGTTTATTATAATTTTTTTAGTTGTAGAACTAGTACCTGAATATATTTTTAACATATAAATTCCAGGGTTCAAACCTTCTACATTTAATCGTTTGGTATTTTGCTTTTTATTCAGTACTAATTGACCTAATAGGTTGAACAATTCTATACTATCAATATTTTCTTTAGATTTAATATGGATTACATCCGTAACTGGATTAGGATAAACTTCAAACTTACTCACAAATGCTTCATCAATACTTAAAGCATTATTCTGATATACTCTAACATAATCGATGACCATCCTACTTCGATCAAAATTAGGATCTATTGGACCCGAAATTCCGCCCATTGCTATATTTAATAGTAAATATTGATCTAGATCAAATGGCCAAGTACTATCATTTTTCTCAGCTGGCTTATAGGTATAATACCCAACCCCATCAATTAGAAAAGTAATTTGATCTGGAGACCAGTTCATAGAATATACATGAAAATTTTCATCAACATCAAAGAGTGTTTTGGTAGCCGTATTCATCGTGTTTCCGGAACTTGAAGGTGTGTGTAAAGCACTTGACACTTCATTTATTGCATGCAATCCATGCTCCATAACATCTATTTCTCCAGAAGCAGGCCAAGAGGTTGTTCCAAAACCTTCATTATCCCAATACGCACCATCTTCATTCGTGTTTTTTCCTAAGGTCCAAATCGCTGGCCATGTACCATCTCCTAATGGTAATTTTGCTCTTACATCTACCCTACCATAGGTAAATGTATATTTAGAGTTTAGTCTTGCTGAAGTATATTGCTTAGTTTCTCCTTGATTGTTATAACTTTCTTTAATCGCTACAATATTTAAAAATCCATTAAAGACAAAAGAATTTTCATTACGATCGGTGTAATGTTGTTGTTCTCCATTAAACCAACTTCCATTACCTGCCGGTGGTAATTGTGTCTGACGGAACCAATTATCAGAATTTATGGAGCCATTGGTTTCAAATTCATCAGCCCAAACTAAATCATTGTATATAACATCCAATACATTTGGGTCTGTAGGTTCAGTACCGTCGTTAATATCATCTATTACAAACGGTCCAATCACAGTCAGCCCTTTATCAATAAAAATAGTTAATCTTGAATAGCTTCCGGTGGCGTTAATTATTCCCCCAAGATCACTCAATGTTGCATTAGAAAAATCGAAAATTATATCATTTGCCCAGCCCACACCTGAATTACTTTGCGTGACCTCTACATCGGGATTTGATCCCGATCCATTTTCAAGTTTTACCGTAATGGTATGTGGATTGCCATCGAATTGATGAAAGTTTAATGTCAATTGCTGTTGCACACTCAAATCTACAGGTCTAGATAAATCAATATAAAAGCCTTGTAAAGGATCAGATCCATCATTGAAAAACTGACCTACATCATTACTCGAATTATCTGGAAGTGGATCTGCACGAAATGAAAAACTACTACCACTAAAGCCAGTGAAGGTATCGGAACCACTTGAAAAATCTAGTGGCATTTGCTGCGAAAATGATAAAAGACTAAATGACAAGAAAAGTGCAACTAACGTGTAGTTTAATTTCATAGAATTATTTTTTTTTATAAAGATAAGACCCATTCAAGGTTAAAAAAAAAAAACACCTATACAAAAACACTACACAACGAAAAAGCCACTCCCTACAGTGGCTTTTTCTATGCTCTCACAATCAAAAGAACGTCTAAAAAGAATGAGTTGGCTTGTAATAATTAATCCATTTTTAATAAAGCTTTAATCTCATTTAATTCTTTCTCTAAACGATTTAGACTTTCGAGTTTTATATTTTGAGTCTCAATAAGTTGTTGCTGCTCTTGAATTGCTTTTACAAGAACTGGAATTAATTCTGTATAACTCATTGCTTTATAAGTGCCTTTTGTAATCACTTTTTCTCCAGTTTCTGGATCTATATCAACATCTTCTGTAATTACTATTTCTGGGATTATTTTTTCAACATCTTGAGCAATCAACCCTAATCTAATTCTATTATTAGCAGAAATATTACTTCTATAACTATAGCTTACCGGTTGAAGTTGTAATAATTCAGCTAGCCCATAATTTAAAGAAGCAATATTGTTTTTTGTGTTTCTATCAGAATAAGTCACAAAAGTATTAGCTACAACAGCATCCCAATGTTCTGATGCAGTATTATTGCCTAGATCATATCCAGAAACGCTTCCTAAAAAGGGTACAATGTCTCCATCTAAACCTAAATTGCTAGATCCAAGATTAGCAACTTCTAAATCATTTAAAGACAAGGTTGCATTAGTATGGGTTGCATTGACATTACTTATGGTAACATTGCCATTAAATCTTAAAATATCTGTGTCAAATTCACCATAAATAAGAGCATCATCTGCATCTGCATCTGAATTTTCTATGTATAATCTATTAGAATCTGTTTCATTATAACCTGCGTTATAACCAATTGCGACGCTCTTAGATCCTATTGAGTTATTTAATAAAGATTGATGCCCATAAGCGACATTATTTTCTCCAGTAGTATTGAAATATAAGGCATCTTGTCCTGTTGCAACATTATTATTTCCTGTTGTATTAAACAATAAAGCTTCATATCCAGTTGCCACATTTGAAGCTCCTGTAGTATTTGAAGATAAAGCAATATATCCAGTTGCCACATTTGTAGATCCTGTAGTATTTGAATATAAGGCATGTTGTCCAATTGCAACATTATAACTGCCTGTAGTGTTAGATATTAAAGCTTCATATCCAGTTGCCGCATTTGAGGATCCTGTAGTATTAGAACCTAAAGCACTACCTCCTGTAGCAACATTATTACTTCCTGTTGTATTCAAATTTAGTGCATTAAATCCACTAGCCACATTTGAAGATCCTGTAGTATTAGAACCTAGAGCATTTGCTCCTGTGGCAATATTATTACCTCCTGTTGTATTCAAGTTTAGTGTATCATAACCATTCGCTATATTAAAACTTCCAGTAGTATTAGAATATAAAGCTCTATAGCCACTAGCCAAATTTCTGGATCCTATAGTATTAGAACGTAAAGCTTGATATCCAGTAGCAATATTATTAGCTCCTGTTGTATTAGAACGTAAAGCTTGATATCCACTGGCAATATTATTAGTTCCTGTTGTATTAAGCATCAATGTTTCAAATCCACTAGCCACATTGTTGCTTCCTGTAGCATTAGAACGTAAAGCTCCATATCCACTAGCAATATTATTTATTCCTGTAGTATTAGCACGTAAAGCTCGATATCCAGTAGCAATATTATTACTTCCAGTTGTATTTATCAACAATGTTTCTAATCCACTAGCCACATTGTTGCTTCCTGTAGTATTAGAAGGTAAAGAATTAAAACCATTGGCTATATTATTATTTCCTGTAGTATTATCATATAAAGACTGATAGCCATTGGCTATATTACTACTTCCTGTGGTATTAAAATATAAAGACCAATAGCCATTGGCTATATTATTTTCTCCAGTAGTATTACTATATAAAGATCTATAACCATTGGCTATATTATTTTCTCCAGTAGTATTGCTATATAAAGATAGATTACCATTTGCTATATTATAATCCCCTGTAGTATTACTAAATAAAGATTGAAAGCCATTAGCAATATTACTACTTCCCGTAGTATTACTACGTAAAGATTGAGAGCCATTGGCAATATTACTACTTCCCGAAGTATTACTGCGTAAAGATGAATTGCCATTGGCAATATTGCTACCTCCTATTGTATTAGAGTATAAAGATTCAGAGCCAGTGGCAATATTATTACTTCCTGTTGTATTAGAATATAAAGATGCATTGCCATTGGCTATATTGCTACCTCCTATAGTATTACTATATAAAGATTGAAAGCCACTAGCTATATTACTAATTCCAATAGTATTAAAATATAAAGATTGCCAGCCATTAGCAATATTATAACGTCCTGTAGTATTACTATATAAAGATTGATAGCTATTGGCTATATTAAAAACTCCTGTAGTATTACTATATAAAGATTGATAACCATTAGCTACATTCCCAGTTCCAGTAGTATTTGAATACAAAGTTTGATATCCAATTGCAACATTCTGCTGACCAGTAGTATTTGAGTTAAGAGATTGATACCCTACTCCAACATTTTGAATCCCTGAAAGATAGGTGTTAAATCCAGCTCCTAAACCTAAAAAAACAGAAGAACCGTTATCATGAGTTTTGCCATCTATTAAATCGTTTATTTCCTTTACTCCTCCTATAGTTGCCCATACTGTTAAAGTATTGTCCCAGTAATAAAAGCCTTTTGTTGGCACACCTATTCCTGTAGCATATATTAGCATACCATCTTGAGTTGCGGTTGGGTTTGTTGTTGGGAAGTCATTTACTTTTGGAATGAGTATTCCATCTGTATTTGCTGGTGTCGCTTGGTTAGAAGACCGTATATCTAATTGTGCTTGTGGATTTGTAGTGTTTATGCCTACTTGTGCAAAACTAAATGCAATAATAAAAAACAGTAATACGAGAGAACATTTTTTCTTCATGAAATTAGTTTTATTATTAATAGCAAGCAATAATAAAAAGTAGGCCTTTTTGGTTGAGATTGGGCAATAGAATTCTAATCAGCTTAAAAACGCTGTTATATAAATAGTAATAAAAACCTATTATTTAGTGTACTAGGGATTCTGCTTTAGCGTCTATAACACCTAACTGTTCCATTAAAATCACTTGGTCTGCAATAAGCCAATGATCTACAATTATTCCGTTTTTAACGGTATATCTAACTGCAAATGGCAAATCCATTGTTTTACCTGTAGGTGGAATACCATTAAACTCTGCTTTATGTATACCAACGGCTCTGCCTCTTACCAAGACTTTATCATCTTCCGCAATCATTTCGTCTATAAAAAGTTCATATTTTGGAAATGCTCCATCAAAAAATAAGATATGGTCAATAAGCGCTTGATCTGTGGTGTATACTTTACACAAATCTGTAGTCTTAACATGTCCTGAAATAGCGTTAAAATAACGCACAATAAATGCTCTGTTTTCTTTTAAGTTGCTCATAACTAATGATTTAATTTAGTCAAAGTTAAATATTAATAATGCACAAAAGTTGACTCTATGTTGCAAAAAATTATCTAGATGTTGTTTTTGTGCTTTTTTGTAATAAAGATGACGGATTTAAACCAAATTGCTTTTTAAAAGCTCTAGAAAAATGACTGTTACTTACAAAGCCAACTCTAAAACTGACTTCGCTTATGTTTAAATCGATTGTGTCGTCCTCTAATAAGTCCTTTGCTATTTGTAATCGCATAAAAAGTAGATACTGTATCGGAGACATTTCTGTTAATGCTTTTAGCTTTCTGTAGAGTTGAGCTCTACTCAATGCCATATATTTAGAAAGCTTTTCTACATTAAAAGTATTATCGTGCATATAAGTCCTTACAAAAAGGTTAACCCGTTTTAAAAAAAATCCTTCTTTACTCCCTTTTGCTTCTGCTAATTTCTCTAGATTTTCGATATTTGAAAAATGCGTTGTTAAGCGTTTTCCAATTTCTAAATAATAAGGAGTAAACCATAGATTAGTAGTCTTATTAAGTTTTATTCCTCTTAAGTGCTCTTCTTGCTCTAGAACTATGGGAATTTTTAAAATGAATTTAGTACTTTCATTACCTATCCCATGCCCTGTTGTTATATAACGAGTTAAAGTTAAGACTTCAGTTAATCTCGATAAATTAATTCCTGTATTTATAATATTTAAGAATAGACCTTGAGTGTCTGAATTATATTCTGAAATTGAAACATTAACCACACACTTCTGTGGAGTAAAATCAACAATTTTAATTAGAAACATAGAAACTTGTTGCGTGGTTTCTTCTTGATTAAAAGCTACGTTAAGATGAGAAATATTGCTAGAAAAATTGAGCTCAACATCTTGTTCTGTCGCATAATGGCCAAGATCATTGATTAGTCCTTCGAAAAAACTTATAATATCCGAATAAACCATATCTTATATTCAACTTTAATGCACTAGTTCACATAAAGTTAAGAAAATATAGTAAAACCCTATTTATAATATTGAATTAATTATATCTGCCATCTTCTTCCCTCTTGCTTTAACTTCATCTTCTGTCCAAGATAACTTGATTAAACAAGAAATATTCCTAGCGATGAACCTATCAGACTGTTCAAAAGTTTTTGTTTCTAAATACTTTAAACCGGCTTTAACTTCATTTGAAATTGGAAATAAAGACTTCAAATTTTTAAGGTGATCCCATCGTCTTATATAATGCCAATTGTTGTCATAATAATGAAAACACACATCGATACCATTGTCCTTAAAAGCCTTAGATGTATTTCTGGCGATCTCTAAATCTGGAAGATAGAAATTTAAAAACGCATAACTTTCTTCACCGCCTTCGGGCACCGTTCTAAAAGTCACTTCAGGAATTTGAGATAATACGTCTCTAATAATGCTATAATTTTTCTTTTGAATGGCTATAAATTCTGGCAAACGTCTTACTTGAGCCAACCCAACAGCTGCATTCAACTCAGAAATCCTAAAATTATAACCTAAAAACGGATGCGTTTCTGCACCTCTATCACTACCAACATGGTCATGGCCATGATCGCTGTAATGATCTGCATTTAGGTAATACTCCTTATTATTTGTTACTACTGCTCCACCTTCACCACAGGTAATTGTTTTTACAAAATCGAATGAAAAACAGCCAACATCAGCAATGCTACCTAATGGCTTGCCCTTGTAGACTCCACCAATAGCTTGGCAAGCATCTTCAACAAACAGTAAATTATGGGTATCACAAACCGCTCTTAATGCATCCATATCGCCCATACTTCCGCACATTTGCACAACCATAACAGCTTTAGTTTTTGGCGTCACAGCCGCTTCTACAGCTTTTGGATCTAAGGTCAATGTATCATCAATATCTACTAAAACAGGAATTGCACCTATGAGCATTATAGCTTCAAAACTAGCGACAAATGTAAACGCAGGCATAATGACTTCATCACCTGCTCCCACCCCTGCAGAAGCTAAAGCAACCGAAACTGCTGCGGTACCACTTGACACTAATTGCACATGATTAGAACCAAATGTTTTTTCTAATTCAGACTCTAATTCTTTAGCTTTCCAGTGCCCTTTGCGCATGCCATCAAAACCATAGCGCATTAGGACGCCATTGTCTAAAACATCATTAACTTCTTTTCGCTCTAAATCACTAAATAATTCGAATCCTGGCATAAATTTTAATACAATTAAAAGTTGAATTTACTCTAACTAATATACTTTGTTGTGAATTTGATTATGGACTATTTATTACAATTCTATGATTGTTTTATGTAACGGTTTTCTCACTTTTTTAAAATCTGCAAACATATCATCTTCTGCTCTATAACCAACTGGGAGTAATAAAACTGAACTTAAACCATGCGCATCTAATTTTAAAGCTTTATCGAGCTCTGCTGGCATAAAACCTTCCATAGGACAACTATCAATGCCTTCAACAGCGCATACAGTCATTAAATTTCCTAAAGCGATATAGGCTTGTCTCGTTGCCCAACCAATCTTCTTCTCAACTGGCATATTTTCGATAGTAGATTTTAACTGCCCTCTAAAAGATTCTAGAACAGCATCTGGAGTATTTCTTATATCTTTGATGGTTTCAAAATGTTCTTCAACATCTTCTTCGTCAATTTTAGTTTGAATACAAAGCACCAACAAATGTGATGCGTCGACCACTTGACGCTGACCATATGAAGTTTTCACTAGTGCTTCTCTTAAAATTTTATCTTCAACGACAACCATCTTCAAAGTTTGCAACCCATAAGATAATGCCGTTAAATTAAACGCTTCTTTTAATATGGATAACTTATCATCTGATAGCTTTTTAGTTGTATCAAATTTTTTAGTAGCATAGCGCCATTGTAATTTTTTTATTATTGACATTCTCTTTTTTTTTGCAAAAATACGGAATAAATACAAAGCTTAATTAAAGACTCATTATTTTGAATAACTTTATCACAAGATAAAACCACCTTCAATTAAATGAATATTGCCATTCTAATCTTAGCCGCTGGAAGTTCATCCCGAATGGGAGTTGCCAAACAACTATTACCAGCAGGTAAAACAACCCTTTTAGGGGTTACAATTGAAAGGGCTTTGCAATCTAATGCGCATAAAATGTATTGTGTTTTAGGGGCAAATGCTGAAGCCGTAAAAAAATCGATTTCAAAATACTCAGTTGAATCTATCTTCAATCCAGAATACAAATCTGGATTAAGTTCTAGCATTGTAACTGGCATACAATACTTAATTAATCAAAACTTTGATGCCGTTTTAATCTTGCTTGGAGACCAACCATTGATTACAACTCAATATCTTAATGAGATGATCGACACCTTTAATAATCATGACGGAAAAATAATAGCATCAAACTATAACAAAACTATGGGTGTACCGACAATCATTCCTAAAACTCATTATAATCAATTATTAAAACTAAAAGGTGATAAAGGCGCCAAAGACTGGTTGAATACTAGAAATCAAGAAATTATTCCATTAAAAAACACAAACCTGATGGATATCGATACTAAAAAAGAGTATCAAGACTATCTCAAATTAATAAACTTAGAATAAAATTGGTTAACTTTAGAGGAAATATTAAGTCTATGGCAAGTTATAACTTAACAGTTAACGGAAATAAAATTAGCGTAGAAGCAGATTCTGACACCCCTTTACTCTGGGTCCTTAGAGACGAACTCAATTTAGTTGGTACTAAATTTGGCTGTGGGATCGGTCAATGTGGATCTTGCACTGTGCATGTTGATGGTGTTGCGACGCGCAGCTGCCTCTTACCTGCTTCTAGATTAGAAGCTTCTGAAATTACCACAATCGAAGGCTTATCTAATGACAAATTGCATCCTGTACAAGAGGCTTGGAAAGAACTCGATGTGCCGCAATGTGGTTATTGTCAGGCGGGTCAAATTATGACAGCATCCTCTTTTTTAAAACAAAACCCGAATCCGAATACAGAAGCGATTAGAGATGCAATGCATGGTAATCTCTGCAGATGTGCTAGTTATAACCGAATAGAAAAAGCAGTGGCTTTAGCTGCTAAAAAAATGTCTTAAGCTGAATG
>RCNB010002583.1_pt1 | contig 11077 bp, 12 predicted proteins | sample 2041321 | NCBI WGS metagenome assembly RCNB01 (sample SAMN09708232, study PRJNA481090) | Marine sediment metagenome, whole genome shotgun sequencing project.
AAAAAAATGGCATATGACTTAACCCGTCATATTCACTCTGTGATAAATGCGGGATAAGCTGCGGCAGGTATCTGCGCGGTAAAATGGCTTTTTGCAAAGGTCTCGGAAATAAAATGCCCTCGCTGGTACTTATCAGCGAAGGCATTTTATGAGGTACAGATGGAGTAAGATAGAACTTAGGGCTGGAGCTAATTTATAATAGCAACATCCATGCCATTATAGCAATATTATCACTCTTATGTTACATGAGATGTTATATTCAATTAAATTATTAAGATAGCAATGCTTTACTAAAATTAACGATCAGGCAAGTATTGTTGATTATGCAGGAAAAATCAAAGCGTAAAGCATTATTTATATTGCGGTGCAAAAAATACATTTCGGATAGTTGATTAACATGGTCATCAGTTTTAGCAGTTTAGCAAATTTAAGTTCACATTAAATCCCTGGTAGTTAAAATAACAGTTGCTATTTTGCTTCTGTTTGATATTTTTAATTTTTCTTTCACTTCGAAGTTTGATGAACTCGTAAAAAGTATCATCGATGGTGCCCGCAGGAAATGCCCTTGGGGTGCTAAGTAGTCCGCCGCAGACGGACCATATGCCCCCGCTAAAAATCAGCGGGATAAAAAACACAGTAGATGGGACTTTGTACGACGCCATCAAGGTTGATCTACCTGGAACAGATGCAGGAGGAGGTAATTGATAAATGATATTCAAAAAATTGATTGCAGCAATCTTCTTACTCGGCTTTATTATTTTTTCAGGTTTGGCTCTTGCTTCCAGCCAGGATAATGTTCCAACCCATGCTTCAAAAAACCCGGCGACAGTCGCCGATGAAGAGCATGCTACCCCGGAAATAGGAAATAAAGAGGCTCTTCACGGCGCAAAAACACATGAGGCAGAAGGTGCCGGCCATGGCCATGCTAATTTAGGAGAAATTTTGCCGCTATGGAGCTGCATTCCATTTGCATGTATGCTTCTTTCCATAGCTCTTTTTCCCCTTGCCGCTCCGAATTTCTGGCACCATCATTTTGGCAAGGTCTCTGCGTTTTGGGCGGCATCTTTGGGGATACCTTTTTTGCTTGCCTTTAAAGGAATAGCTCTGCATGAAATTCTTCATATTGTCCTTGCCGACTATGTTCCCTTCATCATACTGCTTTGGGCTCTTTATACGGTTTCAGGGGGGATATTGCTACGTGGCTCTTTGCGAGGCACGCCCATTGTAAACACAGTAATATTGATTATCGGTACAATACTGGCTTCATGGATGGGCACCACCGGAGCTGCCATGCTTTTGATTCGTCCATTTTTAAAAGCTAATGATTATCGAAAAAACAGAACCTTTATGGTGGTCTTTTTCATTTTTCTGGTGGCAAATATTGGTGGTTCTCTAACACCGCTCGGTGATCCACCGCTCTTTTTGGGATTTCTCCATGGTGTTACCTTTTTCTGGACCTTTAAGATAATGCCTCATATGTTGTTAACAGTTGGGATTCTTCTGACAATTTACTTTTTCCTCGATTCATACCATTATAAAAAAGAAGGAGCGACGGTCCCGGAAAATGAGGCCAAAGAGCCTCTGAAGTTAGAAGGAATACATAATTTTCTTTTCCTTGCCGGCATTGTCGGATCGGTACTAATGAGCGGAATGGTAAACTGGGGTGATGTCAACACATTCGGCATTCACCGGGCAATACAGGATTGGGTTCGGGACGGTCTTCTAATCGTAATGGGCATTCTTTCTCTGGTAACTACTTCGAAAATACTGCGCGAAGACAACGATTTTACATGGTTTCCAATCGTTGAAGTCGCCTATTTGTTTATAGGGATTTTCATTACCATGATCCCGTGTCTTCTTATACTTAAGGCTGGCTCCAAGGGGGAACTTGCCTTCCTGATCAGTGCGGTAAAGGAGCCGGTTCATTACTTTTGGATAACGGGTATGCTTTCCGCTTTTCTGGACAACGCACCGACTTACCTTACATTTTTTAACACCGCCATTGGAAGTTTTTATTCCGGAATGACGGAAGCTCAGGCTGTACCTCTTCTTATGACAGAAAATGCTATTTTCCTTAAAGCAATATCCACAGGGGCAGTTTTCTTCGGCGCCTGCAGTTATATTGGCAATGCGCCAAACTTTATGGTACGATCCATTTCCGAGGAGGCAGGCACACCCATGCCAAGCTTTTTCGGTTACATATTGAAATATTCCCTGGTCTTTTTGATCCCGACTTTTATAGTTGTCACGCTTATTTTCTTTTAGGGCAAAGCATGGATAAAATAATAAAAAAAGAATCAAACATCGCTATTATTGGAGGAGGGATGGTTTGCAAGTCAATCCTCCAGCTTTTATTCAGTAAAAACCTTCAGAGCCAGAGGCCTAACATTCTGGGTGTAGTTGATATAGATGGTAATGCGGAATGTTTGAAATTTGCTAAAGAGAAGGGAATATACACCACCAGCGACTATAAAGACCTATTTAAGCTTAAAAAACTTGATTTAATTTTGGAACTGACCAAAGACGAAAATCTTCGGGAAACGATAAAAAAGACCAAACCTTCCGGAGTAAGTTACATCGATCATTTCGACGCCGTGCTGGTATGGAACTTTTTTCAAATTAAAAAAGAAAAAGCTAAATTTCTCAAAAAACTGCATAACAGCAGGGATGACTTTGAAAAAATAATCGAAGTGTTTGAGCAATTTTCAGACCACTTTGAAAACATAATTACCGAAAGGAGTGAGTATTCAAAAAGGATAAGAAAAGAACTGGTTGAAAGTGAAAAAACCATGTCCCAGATAGTACAGGGTAGTACTATACCGACGTTTGTTATCAACAAAGATCATATTATTACCCACTGGAACAAGGCCTGCGAGAAACTCACAGAATTCTCTGCTGATGAAATGGTCGGAACCAACAAACAATGGGTGCCCTTTAGATCCGGAGAACGACCGACCATGGCTGATGTGATACTGGATGAAATGAAAGTGGAGGATATAAAAAGATATTATGCCGCCAAATGGAGTAAATCGGATTTGCTCGAAGGTGCATACGAAGCTGAAGAATTTTTCCCCAACCTTGGAGAAAACGGAAAGTGGCTTTTTTTTACAGCGGCTCCCATAAAAGGGCCTGACGGAGAGATAGTTGGGGCGATTGAGACTCTGTGGGATAAAACCGAGGAGAAAAGGGCGGTGCATAGCCACGAGCGTCATAACAGGGAACTTTCCGCCCTTTGTTCTATTTATACCGCACTAAATTCTTCTTTGAGCATGGAGGAAAGGCTGAGCGAAATCTTTTATGAGATCGTCGATTATTTGTTGGTCGGCGGCGTCTCTATGTTTCTAATGAAACCGGATGGAAATATTTCCCTTAAATATTCTTTTGGAATTGGCAAAGATCTTAGTGTGGATGACAGAAAGGACAGCATGATTCATAGAGTATTTGAGGAGGGAAAACCAGCCGTATTTGAAGACGTAACAGAGGATGCCAAAGGGGAAATCGGGTTTTTTGCCAAAGAAGGCGTAAAATCTTTAGTGTATGTTCCCATCAGGGCAAAAGAAAAATCCGCCTATGGTGTTTTGCGTGTGGCCAGCAGGCGCTCCGGAAGGTTCGACCCTGAGGAAAGGGATATTTTGGAACTCATTGGTAACAGAATAGGAGCCGCCGTCGAAAATGCCATGCTTAATGAGCAGTGCATGATGTCGGAGGAAAAGTATCGATCTCTTTTCAATAATGAGCCTCACCCTATTTTTATTCTGAACATGAAAACATTTGAAATTCTGAATATCAATAAAAGGGCTGAAGAAGGGTACGGTTACTCAAGAGATGAATTTTTAAGGATGAATTTTTTAGATCTGGGGAATGGACAGAGCAAAGAAATACCCAACGCTATAGCGAGGTTACCTAAAGATAAATCGAAGCTTTTTTTAAAAAAACAGCATTTAAAAAAAGGGGGCATCCCATTTTTTGTCAATATAAATATTTGTTATGCGGAATACGGCGGGGGGTATGTCCTTTTAGCCACCACCACCGATATTAGCGAAAGCATTGAAAAGGAAGCCCAGCTGATACAGGCCAGCAAAATGACCACTCTGGGAACAATGGCCGCAGGCATGGCCCATGAAATAAATCAACCGCTGAATGTGATCCAGGTCTGTGCCGATTTCTTTTCGAAAATGATAAAAAAAGGAACCCCCATAAATGATGAAGATTTAAAGTCCATGGCCAACGATATCAGTAAAAATGTACAGCGGGCTTCCGGAATTATAAAACATATGCGTGATTTTGCCAGGCAGTCTGAAGTTGTCAAAACAAAAGTAAATATTAACGATCCCATTAAAGATGTATTTAAAGTGCTGGGCCATCAATTGAAAGTCCATCAGATCGAACTGAATCTCGATCTTGACCCAAGGCTGCCCTGTATTATGGCCGATCATAATCGTCTGGAGCAGGTCTTTATTAACCTGGTGACCAATGCGGTGGATGCCATGGACAAAAAAGGCGATGAACTGGGAGACATGGACTGGAAAAGGCTGCTGAAGATAAAATCGTTTACTGAAAACGATCAGGCGGTTGTTACCGTTACTGATACCGGCACAGGTATTCCCCCTGAGATAATAGATAAGATATTCGAGCCATTCTTCACCACCAAGGAAGTAGGCAAGGGAACAGGATTGGGTATCAGTATCAGTTACGGAATTGTAAAAGACTATAACGGCACCATTAAAATAAAAAGCGAAGTTAATAAAGGAACCACATTCGAAATAAGATTTCCGGTATCGGAATAATGCAAAAAATTTTACTAATAGACGATGAAGAAGACATCCTCAGGGTCCTTTCCATGTCACTGAAAATAGATGGCTATGACGTTGTGAGCGCTCTGAGTGGAAAAGAGGGCCTGGACGTATTTAAAAAGGAGTCTCCCGATATCATCCTTACAGATGTGAAAATGCCCGGTATGGATGGCATAGAGGTTTTAAAAAAGGTTAAAAAGATTAATCCTGAAACAGAGGTGATTATCATCACAGGCCATGGGGATATCGACACAGCCATAGAAGCTCTTCAATATGGCGCTTCTGATTTTATAAATAAGCCTGTCAGGGATGAAGCTCTATCCATCGCCCTTGACAGAGCAAAAGAGAAAATTGATATCAGGCTGAAACTAAAAGAATATACCGATGATCTTGAAAATATGGTCAAAAGCGCCACTGAGGAGGTAAAAAGAAAATCCAATTTTCAGATAAAGCTGATAAAAAGTTCCAATGATGGGATCGTGGCTACAGATGACGATTGGAAAATAGTTACCTTTAACCCGGGAGCAGAGAGGATCTTTGGATATTCCAGATCTGAAGTTATTGGAAAGATGAAGGTGGTCGATCTGTATCCGCCGGAAATAGTCGGAGCTTTCAAAAACGAGGCTGAAAATAAACGAAATAATAAAGCGTGGCCTTGGAGAGAAATCAATGTTTTATCAAAAGACGAGAAAAATATCCCGGTAAGATTTACCGGAACTGTTTTATATGAAGAAGGGATGGCCATGGGCAGTGTTGCTTTTTTTCAAGACCTCAGAGAGATAAAGCGGCTTGAAAAGGAATTGATCAATTCTGAAAGACTGGCTGCTGTTGGCCAGACTGTGGCCGGGCTGGCCCATTATATTAAAAACATATTGATAGGGCTTAAAGGTGGAAGCTATATTGTAGATGTTGCCCTTGACAAAAATGATACCGACAAGTTAAAAAATGGCTGGCAGGCCATAAAAAGAAACATCGGACGGATATCAGATCTGGTTTTGGATTTGCTTACCTATTCCAAAGAAAGAGAACCGGATTATGAAAACTGCCTGCCCAATGAAATTGTCAATGATGTCTGTGAACTTGTTGAAGCAACGGCAAGGGAGCATCATATTGAAATTATAAAAGATTTTGACCTTTCCATCCATGAAGTATTAATGGATCCCAGGTCTATTCACCGCTCTTTATTAAACCTGGTTTCGAATGCCATTGATGCCTGCACTGCTGATGAGTATACCAGTAAGAAATGGCGGATTCATGTAAAGACAGTCCTTGAAAAAAGCAATATTATCCGATTTGAGGTAAAAGATAATGGGTCCGGCATGAGCGATGAGGGCAGGGCAAACCTTTTTGAATCCTTTTTCAGTACCAAACAAGGCAAGGGTACCGGCCTCGGTTTACTTGTTACCAGAAAACTCATAGAAGAACATCAAGGAAGGATAGATATAACATCTAAGCTGGGAGAAGGGACAACTTTTACTATTTTGTTGCCATATAAAGAAGCAGGCAAAGGATAGTGCGTTTGGGTTATATTGATGCAGCCAAAAAGGATCGTGTCCTGTCATGCATCAACTGACGCATCTTGCTTCTCTTTTTTTGCTTTCCGAAGCATTGCGTCTTCAGTTACATAGCGGGACTATGCGCCTTCAGGCGTGCCTTACGGGGGAAAAAAATACGGCGCAATCTTACGCCATTTGGTACATGACAGGACACTAAGGAGGGTTTATTATGGGCAAAAAGGTACTTTCTGTAGACGACGATCCTGATATAAGATTATTTGTCACAACCGTTCTGGAAGAATATGGTTATACTCCTTTAACAGCGTCAAACGGAGAAGAAGGTCTTGAAATAATAAAAAAAGAAAGACCGGATCTGGTCACGCTTGATGTTTTGATGCCAAGGCAAAGCGGAATTAAGATGTATAGAGAGTTAAGGACAGACGACTCGTTGAAAAATATTCCCGTTATTATACTATCAGGCATCGCCAGGCGGACATTCCTCCGCTCCCAGGAAGCTTTGACTGAATTCGGCAGTGAAAATGTACCGGAGCCTGAAGCCTATATGGAAAAGCCGGTTGAACCGGAAGATTTAGCCAAGATGATAAAAAAAGTGATCGGCTGACACCCGGCTTTAAAATCAGGAACAAAGCTGGAAATTAAAAACCGTTGGAATAATCAAATAAAAATAGAGATAAATTATGAAATTTAAAAAGCTTTTGTTTGCAACCAAACTCGAGGAATTATGGTTTGATGCCTTGCAATCTTTAATGGACCTGAGAAAGGCGGATTTAAACCATGTAGTATTTCTTAATGTAATAGAAAGAGACAAAGTAGCCATGCGCAGGGGAACTGGATATCAAAAGGGAGAAGAAATTAAGTTAAGAGAAATGGTCAATGTACGCTTTATTGACTGGGCGGAAACCCTTTTTGAGCAGGGCATGGAAGTTGGTGCTTATATTGTTGTAGGAAATCTTGTCCAACAGATTATCACAGCAGTTCAGAAAGAAGAAGTCGATCTCATTGTAATGGGTCACCATAAAAAGTCAAAGATAGAAACACTTTTTTCAGGTTCGGATATTACAGAACTTCTTCGAAGAACTTCTACTCCCGTCCTGGTTTATAAATACATTTTAGATGCCGGAGATAAAATCAGGGCTCCTTTTGAAAATCCGGTACTGGCAACCGACTGGTCTCCTGCCAGCCAAAGGGCGGTAGAATATCTGTCAGGATTAAAGAACGTCATCAAAAAAATAAGAATTATTCACGTCGCCGGGGATAAGCTGTTAAACGGACTTTCTGCAATGGACGTGCAAAAATTCAGAAAGGAAAACAGGAAAAAACTTGATATATTGTGCGAAACTTTTGAAGCTCAAGGCATAAATGCTGAGCCTCATTTCTACATAGGCGATACTTCCGACGAGATAGAAAAAGCAGCCCAGGAATTCAGAGCAAGTATGATTGTTATGGGAGCAACCGGAAAAGGAACATTAAGAGAAAGGTGGCTGGGAAGTGTTCCCATGGAGCTTGCTGAAAAGTCCGCTTTTCCCACCTTGCTTGTCCCTTCAAAGGATAAGACGTCAAGCAATTAACAAAAAAGGATATCTCCTGCCTATGGAAGCAAGGAAGTTACTTTACGCAACCGATTTAAAAGAAAAGTCCCTTTCTTTTAACCTGCTGAAAGGGATTCTGGCTGTGCGTGAACTCGGTTTTGATGAAATTGCCTTTTTACAAACCACCCCTTTTGATTTATGGATAAATGGATTATCTGATTTAAATATCAAGTCAAAAATCATATTAGATGATCAATTGCTACCGCATGGGATTTTAAAAACAGCCGAAAATGAAGAGGCGTCACTTATCGTTGTTAATCTTGAAAGGAAGGAAGGAAAGACGTCTAGAAATTCGGTTATCAGGCAATTAATAAAAGATTCCTCTGTTCCACTCATTTTTATCAACCATGCCAACCATAAAACAGGACCAGATCAAAAAGGCTTATTTGCCCACATTGTGTTTGCCACAGACTGGTCATACAAGTCTGAAAAAGCGCTTGCTTTTGTTCTTGATTTTAAAAAAATTGTTGGTGAAATGGAAATTGTGAATGTAATTAAAGGAAAACTGACTATTAAAGAAATGCGGGAACTTAAAAACCGGCTCGCCGAAACCCGAAAAATATGCCTTGATAATGAAATCGATGCAGAATCGCACATTTATGCCGGTAACACTTCAGCAGAAATTCAAACGGCAGCAAAAGATTATAAAGGCACCATGATTGTCATCGGAGGAGAATCTGAGAAAAAAAGTTTGCGCAGATTATTCAAAAAAAGTTCTTCGGGGAAAGTCTCATGTGAAGCCGATCTGCCGGTACTTGTTGTTCCTTGACCATATAACTGGTTTTATATCTTTTAATAAAAACAACAAAAGGATTTAAATCGTGGAAGTCACTCTCCTGATAGAGGCCATGGATACTTCGTTTCGTCTTATGGAGGATGCCAGGGGTCAGGCTGTAGACTTGCTAAACACAGCGGTCAAGCTTACATCCGAAACACGGACGATGGAAGAAAAAAATATTCAGGCCATTTTTACAGGCGCCCAGGAAGCAAAATCCAGCTTTCAGAATCTGGTTGTAACCTTTTTAATGCTTTTTGCTTTCTGGGTACTTTTATCAGGAAAGTATGATTTATTCCATCTTACTCTTGGAGTTGTATGCTCCTTATTAATTGCCTACCTAACACATGATTTACTTTTCGCCAATGTCAGAGTTGGAGATGCTCGGGTCATTGCCTGGAGGTTTTTTGCCTATATACCCTGGCTTCTTTACCAGATCATAACATCAAACATTTATGTTGCTTCTGTAGTTTTGGGACCAAAACAACGTGTGAAACCCCAAATTATAAGATTTAAAACAAAACTGGAAAGCGATATTTCTTGGGTAACACTTGCAAATTCCATCACCCTTACACCTGGAACAATTACCATGGACATAAGAGACGGAGAGTTTTTTGTTCACGCTCTGGACAAAAAAGTCGCCGATGCTCTGCATGCAGGTGAGATGGAAGATAGAATCGCCCATGTTTACATGGAGGCTGATCATATCTATGTTCAGGATGCACTTGATGTGGCCCCGATATTTGGAGAGTTGAAAAGAGGTCTATAAAAAGGGAAACTGCCATGATACAAAAAAGTGATGATATTATTATAAAGACCCTGGCGCGCATTCTCGTGCCGTTTATTCAGGTTTATGCCCTTTATGTAATTATGCACGGTCATCACAGTCCTGGCGGGGGGTTCCAGGGGGGTGTTATCCTGGCAGCCAGTTTAATACTGCTTATGATAACTCACGGCTTAAAGGATACACAAAAAAGGATATCTGAAAAGGCTGTTGCAATGTTTTCCAGTTTAGGTGTGTTTATATACGCTGGAATCGGGGCTGTATGCCTGCTTCTGGCAGGAAATTATCTTGATTACAGCAAACTGGCCAAACTCCTTCATGTTGTCCCTGCAGAAGCACGGTCACTTGGGATTCTTGGTGTTGAAATTGGTGTTGGATTAGCTGTTATGGCAGTTATGTTTTCGGTCTTTCTTAATATTTCCAAAGGTGAAGATGTCGAGGAAGATAAGAAAGATTGAAATTAACCGATAATTTTGAGGTACTTTAATGAACGAATTTTTGCTTAGCATCGGTATGGGATTATGTGTTCTTGTTTTTCTTATGCTCTACCGTGTTGTATTCGGTCCGGGTGTATTTAACAGGATGGCCGCACTTTCGGCCATAGGCACAAAAACGCTGATCATACTTTTGATCATTGGTTTCCTTTACAACAGGGTTGATATGTTTGTAGATATCAGCATGGTTTATGCCCTACTTAACTTAATTGGCACACTGGCTGCTTCCAAATATCTGGAAACCGTAGGAGAAAATTTATGAGTGTAACAGAAATATTATTTGTATTATTTATGGCCGGCGGCTTTTTTTTCTTTACTACTGCAACCATAGGGCTATTGCGCTTTCCCGATTTCTTTTCCCGTTTACATGCCACCGGCAAAGGGGATACCCTGGCTGTATTCTTATCCCTTATAGGTCTGGGCATTCATGAAGGTTTTTCATTAACCAGCTTAAAAATTGTTTTTATTGCTGTTTTTATGTTTCTGGCGCAACCAACCGCAACCCACGCCATTTCCAGGGCGGGATTTAGAAGTGGTCTTAAACCATGGTTGAAAGAGGAGAATAAGAGTTGATTATACCCTTTGATATTATACTGCTTTTTTTCGTATTGATATGCGCCATTGCTGCCATAACAGTAAGAGACCTTTTGAGTGCGGTTATGATCCTGGGAGCATACAGTTTCTTTATGTGTCTTATATGGGCGCAAATGGGCGCAGTTGACGTTGCATTTACCGAAGCCTCTGTCAGTGCCGGTGTAGGAACCATTCTCATGGTTGCCGCTATAAGTAAAACCACCAGGAGGTCAAAAGATTGAAAGTAGTAAATTTACTTGTGGTGATAATTACCGGTATGGTGCTTGCCTATGGAACGATGGATATGCCTGACTGGGGAGATCCGAATTCTCCGGCAAACCGCCATGTTTCCCCGGGCTATATTTCTGATGCGGTTGAAAAAACAGCTACTCCTAATATCGTTACCGCAGTTCTTGCTGATTACAGGGGTTATGATACACTCGGTGAAACCGCGGTTATTTTTTCTGCCGGTATGGCATGTATTTTACTTCTAAGAAGAAAACGCAAAAAATAAGGAATATATCATGCTCGACTTTATTATTGGTAAATACA
>RCNB010004079.1_pt1 | contig 11074 bp, 6 predicted proteins | sample 2041321 | NCBI WGS metagenome assembly RCNB01 (sample SAMN09708232, study PRJNA481090) | Marine sediment metagenome, whole genome shotgun sequencing project.
TATCTAATCAATCTTTTTTGGATGATACCACACCATTTATAGAAGGATCAGAAGGTTTATCTGTTGATAAGGTAGTGGAAGATACGGCAGGGAATATTTATATTCAATCAACCAATGTTTAAGGGTATATATGACTGATTCCATAAAAAAACTTAGTGTAAACTCTTTGGCTTGGGAAATAATTTTAATTGATATACGTGGTTTTGTTGTGTCTAAATTCGGTTATGTTTTCGTGGCTGGATATTATGATGAAACCTGGAGTCTTGTAAAATATTCACCATTGGGAATATTTATCTCTTCCACTGCGCTTGGGTTTGAGCCTAACGATATTTTTCTAGGTTATGACAACGATATCTATATTTGCGGGGAAGGAGGTTATCTCGGTAAATATACGGATGAATTGGTCGTTTCTTTTTCTGATTCGGTTGATGGAAGCCCATCTCTATCTCAAATTGAGGTTGATAAGCAAGGATTCGTTTATGTATTCTATGAGGCTTTAGGTACTCCTGGAAAAATAAGCAAGTATCAGTTGAGTGATGTATCTGGAAAGGCCCTTCTTTGGTGGACTATGGATGATTATGTTGTCTCTGGGGCTACCTGGGGATCATATAAAGATCCATCCTACTGGACACTTGATTCAGAACAAATGACCTGGGACGGCACGGATTATGTTTATGTCGGAAATATCTATAATAATGCGAGCCTGACAGTACCGGTGGGTGCAACATGGCAAGATGGTATATCACCTGAGCCTACACAATTAAGGGTTTCATTTAGTGGAACAGCAACTATTAAGAGGATATCTTTCTATGCTGGGACCCCTGGTTCCTCTGGAGTTTTGGTTTCCAAAATAGATTATCCAACTTCTTCACCCGTAATTTTAGATTGTTTAGACATCTGGTTTACAACCTTTGAGCCTTATAGTATAGGGTTTTCCGTAGATGGCGGTGGTACTGATGATCTTAAAATTACAGGGATAGAGTTTGGGTCACCAGCAGCAGAGGTGGCTGGAATAACTAAAATTATTATCTCTGAAGATAGTAATTTGTACGCAGTTGGTGAATTGGCTGGAGAAACCTATTCTCTTTTATGTGTTGACACGGATAGCGGAGAAGTAAAATCTGAAACATTCCGTGGCTATCCTATTGAGTTGTTGACGTTTCAAGACAACAACACTCTGATTATTTCAGAAGAATTGCTGGCAGGAGACAGAATTACCAGCCTTGATCTTGAAGAAGGCACCGATTCATGGGGATACACCCCAACTGGAATGGATGTTTCAAGTTTTTCAGAGGGGATATATGGGGCCTTGAAATTAAGTACTATGGCCGCAAAAATGTCCTTCTCTTCTAAGGAAATAACCATTGACGGAACAGAAGTTCAGCATATTCTACCAGAAGCAAAGATGCTGTTCTCTCAACCACCAGCAGAAATCGAAGGTTATAAACGGATTGTTATTATTGATCCTGCCAAGATGGACTTTTCAAGCACAAGTTTTCCGAGCATAACCATAGGCGCAACGAATCCTGCAAGCATGGCGTTTAGTTCTGATCCCATTGTTTTTGCTCCATCAATTGTTTCTCCGTCACCAAAGATGCTATTTTACCAACCACCAGCAGAGATAGCAGGTCACAAAAGAATTGTGACCATACCTCCTGGGGCTTTAAGCTTCACTGGGCCTGTACCAAGTTTGGTAAGTTTATCTCTTACTACTGGCAGTTGGGCTTTGAATGTTCCGGCATCGATGACCTTTTCAAGCAATATTTTCATAGACAAAAAAATTGTGTTTGTTAAAGCCCCTGTTATGGGCTTCAGTTCTGTTGCATATCCTAAGAATGAAGAGGTTGGGATTGATTGCACATTGCCGGTATTCACGATGGAGGCTTTTGATGGGGATAACATTTCTGGTGAGCTCCCAACAATAAATGCGGAGATTATTGCCTTCGCTGAATTGCTTGCAGACATTAAAGCAACATTGCCACCCATTGGCCTGTCAATGTCTGGTGGAATGGATCACATAACTGCAGATCTTCCAGGCATGGAGATGACCGGGGAAGCATCATCCGGTACGCTTTCAACCCTTGATAATACCGTTGGAGCTATTGAGGCAACCATCCCAATGCTTAAATGCCGGATGGAAGCGCTCCGTGGTGATAATTTTATATTCATACAATTCTCTGAAATATTTGATAGTATGGAGCTTACAGCAACGAGTGATTCGCCTGCTTTCGGAACACCAGAAACAGATATTGACTGTGATGGATTTTATTCAGGGGTATTGAGAAATATAAGGGGGCAGATTAGATGATAGTGTTAAACACAAACCTAAATGCGAAGGCGGCCACAACACAGTTTACTGCTTTTGATTACAATTCCATGGTGAAGTTCGGCAATTGTTTCTTTTGTGCAGGTGACAATGGCCTGTTCCAACACACAGGGGATCTGGATAATGGTGAAAAGGTTGTAAGCTACTTTGAACCGGTAACCATGGATTTTGGAATTACCTCTGAAAAGAGGTTACGGGCGCTTTATATTGGGTATGAATCATCCGGGCCCCTATCTCTTATCGTAAGCACTGACCTTGGGTATTCGGACACATACATAATCCCGGCCGCCACGTCTGGGCAGAAAGCAAGAAAGGTTGTCATTACCCGGGGAGTCAGAGGCAGGTATTGGACGTTCCAGATTAACAGCGATGGGGTTGACTTTTCTGTTGACCATATTTCTGTTCTACCAATTGTCAGGAGTCATGGGCTTGATAAGAATTAATCCCACAAAGATAGTCCTTTTCGGGGATAAGATCCGTGCTGAGACTTTTATAGGCCCTGCAAAGAACCAGATGAATATATTGCTCCAGGCAATGTTATTTCAAAAATTATCACAGGATGTACGCAGGGTTCAGCTATACAAGGATGTTTTTGTTGAGTGTGTTAAGTGTTTTAATTACCAGGAGTGCCGGATATACGTTACTCCTTCGGAAGCAGTGGCAACTCAGTTTCTTATTGTCCTGGCAACCGGATCAGGGTCAGAGGCCGTATTGTGGGATATGGTCAGCAATACCTCATTGGGACCGTTGAACAACTCTTTGAATGACATTATTGCAAAACTTGTGGCAATAGATACATATGGTAGCATGGATGAGGCTGTTTACCCTGAAACAGATTCCCATGTGTGGACGGTAATCCACCCAAATGACGAACACGACTCCCCTTTGATCCTTCCCAACTATTTGTCTGGTAATTATGGGTGGGAGTTGGGATATTATTTTTACATGACATACCTTTATCCTTCCGACTTTACATATGACGGGCTTGCCCTGGTTGATACTGTATCTTGGGATTTTGACTATGTTGATGAAAGCCCATATCCATATCCAATTAAAAAACAGATTGACGGTCAAGAAAAAGAGAATGACGAGAAATCATCCTATCTAAATAAATTTGAAGGCCGTGTGCCTGGGGTTGTTGGTGGAGATGTTGACGCTACGGCATGGGGTGCGCTTGTTGCAGAGTTTGAGACTTTGACAGGGATATCATGGCCTGGGAATAGTTCAACGGATGTTTGGAGAATCCAAAAAATATGGCATCCTCTTTTCTGGTACTCAATGAAAGACCTACAGGGTAGCTACCAAAACCTAAGCACCTATGGGCGTGGCGTTTTGCTGGATGACACCTGGGCTGATGGAGAATGGTCTTCCGGCGGAGACTTGGAAAAATCTTCTCTTACATGGGACACCGGCGGAATTGCAACCAAAACAGTCAACGATAATGTAGAGTCGGTCCTCTTTGAATACGTCAGCGTGTGCCATAAGTTTGTTGACACCTACGGTACCGGGATGTGTGATAAGGAAGAAAGCGACCTTGATACCTATTTCAGAATGTACGAGCATGGCAAGGTAACGGCTGATAGCACAATGCAAGAGATACTTGATGGTACCAATGTTTATCGGCTTGACGAAGGGGCAGGAGAGCTTGTTTTTAACTCTATCCTTTCAGCAGCAGCACAACGCCATGCCAATGACATGGCATCCATTATAGACAGCAACATTACCCTTGTGGACCATACCGGAACAGACGGTTCAAGCCCATATGATAGAATTGAAGAAGCCGGATATTTCACTTGGATAGATCCGGATTTATGGGGATATAAGGTCAGTGAAAACATAGGATGGAACATAGGGTTTGCTGATCCCATCCAAACGGCTTTAATAGGGTGGAAGAACTCCCCTGAGCATTGGGCAAATATGATTGACGTTCAACTAAGTGAACTTGGTGTAGGATATGCCGTTTCACCTGGTGGCTATTATGTTTTTGTGCAAAACTTTGGTAAGGTAGATCATAGATACCCGGGGTATTCTCCTTTTAATACGGAAACCCTACAGGCCCATATAGATGAAAATTTCATTTTCGATCCAGAAGAAGAAGACACCAGGAAACCACGGGTTTATCTTATCGGTTCCATGGCATTGAATCAAACGCAATTAGATCAATTGAAAAGCGAGGAGATATAAAATGGTATGGACAGGCGATCTTGTAGCAGAACGATTTGACTCCACACAAACATTGGCAAATGATACCATAGCGAATGCAAATCAGTATATGGCACAGCTTGGCGCATTTTTAGATACACTCGTACTCCCTTCTACAGCACCAGTTGATGATATTGAATTCCCTGAAATTTTGCCAATAGATTATAGTGCAAGGCCATCGTTTACCGAACAGTTGGAGAATTTCCCAACCTTTGATGATGGATTGCCGGCAGACCCAACTCTAAAGACATTGCCAATATCAGACATAACAGAACCTTCCATCGTTGAGATTACTGACCCTGGGTCATTTTCTTTTACAGAAGGTGCTTACAACTCTGAGATAAGGGATCCACTTTTTGCCAAGATATTAAATGATTTTGTAGATGGTGGGACAGGTCTAAGCCCAGCCGTTGAGGCAGACATTTATGACCGTGGAAAGGAGAGACAGCGAGTAGAAAATGAAAGGCTTTACTTGGAAACAGAGGATAGGTTCACAGCCACCGGCTTTGGACTTCCAAGCGGGGCATTGGTGTCATCGTTGCAGGCTGTTGGTTTGGAAATTTCAAGAAAGAATGATCAGCTTAACAGGGAAATAACAATCAGTCAGGCTGACCTTGAACAGAAGAATGTTCAGTTTTCTGTAGACCAGGCAGTTAAAATAGAGTCAATCTTGACTGATTTTTATAATAACGACCAGAACCGTGGTCTTGAAGTATCAAAGGCTGTATCTCAAGTGACCATAGATATTTATGATGCCCTTACTAAAAACCAGTCTCTCAAGCTTGATAGATACAAAACGGAGGCAGAGGTTTTTAAGATAAGGGTTGAAAGCGTCATTCAAGAAAACGGAATGTTGATTGCCCAATATGATACCAGAATAAAGGCATTTGTTTCAGAGCTTGATCTTGAAATTAGAAATGCACAATTGCAGGTTGAAGCGTTCAAGACAGAGGCAACCGTTTTTGACACAGAGACAAGGGCAGCTACAATGTATTATGAAACTCGGATTAAAGAAGATTCATTGTTATTACAGTCTTTTTCTGAGAAGATAAAAAAACAGATAGCGATTCTTGGAGCGAACACCGATGGATACGTTGCTTTAAAGTCTCTCCAAGCAAATGGGATTGAAAGTTTGATGAATGTGAATGCCCAACTTGGAGCGAGTGCCACGAATGCAGCGAACGTATCTGCAAGCCAGAGTATTTCAAGCTCTACCAGCAATTAACGCAACGGGTTAAAAGGGGAATGAAATGAGTGCAAAAAGCGACGCCTTAGATTATCAGAAGAAAAAAGATAAAGCCCAGAGCGAAGCGGCAAGAAGCGAAAGCAGGCGTGGACAGTTTGAGGGGACGACATGGGTTCCGGCTACCAAGCTGAAAGAACGTAGTGATGCGTCCGCCCTTGACAGGAAGTCAAATCTTGCCAATAGGAATGCCCTTGCCATGCAAAAGGCCAAAGATGCTGGAAGCCTTGCCGTTGCTGACAGGAGACAGACCGGGCAGACAACCAGAACCGGAATGACTGAAAGCGGTTTAGGTACTCGGCAGACGGCTACGCTCGGGCAAGGCCAAAGCCAGTTCAACCGCACCCAAGGGCTGGAAGAGTTCAAATCATTTAGTTCTACCGATCCAGTTACCGGCGAGAACGTAAGGGATCCAGGAGCAGCCAGGGATTTTAATGCCTACATGGGAAAGGGAATCTCTATCCCACAAGAGAGGCTTGATGCTATTGCTGGTGGCTCAAGGCCGCAAGATGGCAATGTGAGTACAATCACCAGGGCCGATGGTACAAAAGAACGTTATGATGCCAGTGGGAACATCATTCAGCCAGAACAAGCCCCTCCTTCCGTTGCTGCCGTGCAGGCCCCTACATCTCTACCACCTGGGCAAACGAGAGTACCAACACGTCTACCCGGAGATGGGGAGTCCCTATCCGATATAAACAAAAAACCTTTTGGGTATGATTTCCTAAACACTCGTTTCGCACAGGGAACAGGATTGAAGGGTGCAAGCATGATAGGAGGAGCAATCAATCGAAACGTGATGGACATGGGGCGGAGCGTTGGTTCCATATACGATTGGTTGAAACAACCTGTAGGGGGAAGAAAATAAATGCCATACCTTACCAAAGAGCAAATTGACAGCGGAGTTTTTGATGACTACATAAAAAATGAATATCCAAAACAAAACCCTGCTGAGCATAAATCCAATTGGGATTATAACCCTGAACACCGTAAACTATTCGGAAAGACCACTAAAGAACAAGACGTTTATGCCCCGGTAACCCAGGAACAACAGGAAAAAGACAAGGCCGTTGTCCCTGAACGTGGGATCATTGGTGACATTGGATCAAACATTGCTCGGGGTATTTCAGACGCCGCCAAGATGGGTGGGTATGCGATTAAATCACTTGATCCTGATAGCGGTCTAGAAATACTGGATCCAGTTGGCCAGAAATTAATTGATCTTTCCAAAAAGGCAGACACATTCGACATCATGAAACCCGATGTATCCGAGGCGTCCGGGGAAGAAGGTTTCATTAAGCGTGGTATCATGGGAGGTTTCCGGGCTGCCCCATTAAGCGCAGCAGCAATGGGAGTAGGCATAGTTGCCGCAACTGTTGCCCCTGCCATTGGTGTTGGCGCCGTAACCGCTGGTGCTGTCTCAACCCTTGGGCTATTTGGCCTTGGAACCTACGGTCAAAAATATCAAGAGTTCAAGGACCAGGGGATTGAAGATGGTGAAGCGCAAAAGGCCGCCGTTTATTCTGGAATTGTTGAAGGTGGTTTTGAAGCCCTTGCATCCTATGCCGGTCTTAAAATCTTTGGTGCTGACAAGTTTATCGGTCAACCCCTGAAAACTTCCGTTAAGGAACTCCTTTCCACCCCTATTGAAGAATGGGGGAAAAGGTGGGCGGCAGATGCTATCCTGGCAGAGATGCCAACGGAAATGATCCAGGAGGCCCTTGGCACAGAAATAGAAACAGGACTCGGACTTCAAGGGGAAGGGGCCTGGAAACGGGCGGCGGTTGAAGCCATCATTCCGGCCCTAACAATGAGTGTTTTGTTTGGCGCCGGTTCAGCAGGGATGTCTACTGTTCAGAAAAGAAAGCTCAAATCTGACCTTAATAATCTTGAAGACCCAGAGGCCAGGGCCAAGGCAGTTGGAGATATAGAGAAAGGTATCACAGAGAATGAAGCCAAGGACGAGGACGGGGAGATTACCAAAAACGCCGAGGCATGGGCGAACATGGCCCTTGATAAGATTGATGCCGGCGAAGAAATATCCCTCAATCAAGATTTCGTTTCGTATGCGTCACAGGATGAGGATACCCTTAACACTCTCCGTGAAGGGGTGTCAGAGGACGAAAGCACTAAGTATGCCCAAAAGCTTAAGCAACGGATAGACAACCTGTCACGATTTAGTAAAAGGACTCCGAGGCAGCAGACCGCCCTGTCCAATTATCAAGATGAACTTGAATCATTTATAAACGATATCAGGTCAAAAGATGATGCGGCCACGGCCAAGGCTGAAAGTGAAGCAGAAGGCGCTAAGTTTGAGAAAGATATCCGTGGGCAGCGGTCAACAAGGCCAAAGGCAACATCCGTAATGGGCGGTGAAGCTGATCAGTTTGATAAATTCTTGACGGAAAACGCACCAGAGAATAGGGCAAGGATAAGGAACCAAGCCCAGATGGAAGCCCTTGAATCTCCAGGTGTACCTGTCAGCCAAGGTCAAAAAGAGCTTGACCAAGGTGTTGCAGAATTCCGCAGGTTGAAACAGCAGGAACAGGAAGTTGAATATCTCAAGCAGGCCCTTACGAACAAGGAAGTTCCCCGGGCAGAAGTCCAGGCCGTAACCGATAGGGTAAACCAGCTTGAACAGGGTTTCGCTGAAAGGGCAGGACGTGCCAGGCAGGAAGAAACACCTATCCTGGAATCTGGGGAGCAGGAAGACCCAAGGATTGTAAAGCCAAAGACGGAAAAGACATGGCTTAAAAAACGACAAGACGAATTGGCTGAAAGGCTCGGGGGAAAAGAAGAACTCCTTGGAAAAGATTATATCCCTCCTGTCAAAGAAGGTGAGTATGGTGGAAAGCTCAAGGAACGTCAATCCGCAGATACGGTAATTGTAGAGGATCAAGAAGTCCTTGATGTAATGCAAAGCCACAAGAGGAAGCACATATGATGATAGTGGGGATAAATCCTTTTATGGTGCATCCTCTCCACAATGGATGAAAAATTTACAATCTGCTGCCAAGGCAGCCGGGCAAAAGCTATTCTCCAGGGCAGAGATTAATACCTTGATTGATAAGACCCGGGGAGGTGAACCTCTTGCTGAAAAACAAAAAGTACGTTTTGAATTATTAAAAGCCGCAGCCCGTGAGGTAAAGAATACTGATCCAAACTTTGCCCAGGCATATGAGTCAGAAGATATGGAAGCCCAAGGTTTTGAGCCCATGGGTGGCCAGAGCATTGCGGCAGCCGACCTTGATGATGGAAGTTCTTTTATCGGCACAGTAGATGGCACAAAGGATACATGGACGGTAACCCAGAATGACGACTCTGTGGTCCTAAAGTCTGAGGCCCTTGGAACAGAAAAAACCGTTGATCTTTTTGATAATGTTCAGGTGGATGGCATTAAGCCGGGGGCAGCCGGGGGGGCAGCCGATGATCAAGCCGGCACCAAGTCAGCACCAAGTCCGGCACCAAGTCCCCAGGCAGATCGCAGGGTCAAGGCAGAAGCTCCTGGGGTAGAGAAAAGGACGGGGGCAGACCGGCGCATAGATTTGATCAACCGTAAAAAGGTTGAGCAGATGACACCGGAGGAGATGCGGATAGCTTTAAAGACAGATCACCTTACCGGGCTCAAGAACAAAAGGGCCTATGAAGAATCTGAAAAACTTCCTGTTCAAACCAGCTTGGACATAGATTCCCTGAAATGGGTCAATGACAACCATGGGCATGAGGCAGGGGACGATCTCCTAAAAGCCATGGGAGAAGCCTTCAGGGGAAACGAAGAGGCTTATCATGTGTCCGGTGACGAATATGTTCTGCAAGGGAATACTCAAGAAGAGGTCGATGCAGCAGTACAGAAGGCGTATGATTATTTAGAGAACAATCCCCTTGACTTTGTTGATGAGAATGGGAAGGTTGTTTCTCAATTAAAAGGAGGATTCAGTTATGGGAAAGGCAAAACCCTTAAAGAAGCCGACGAAAACCTTAGAAAAAACAAGAGTGAACGTGAACTTTCAGGGGACCGGGCAGCACGAGGGGAAATCCCTCAAGGATTTATTCAAACTGCACCCAAAGGGAAAGATAGTCAGGCGCAAGAAGTAATTCCGCAAGAACAGCCTATTGCTTTGGCTCCTGGTCAAGCGGTTTCCTGGAAGGTAAAAGGGAAGGACATCAACGGTGTCCTTACATCAAAGCGTAAGAATAGCAAGCTGTGGAATATCAATCGGGCCGATATCGGCAAGAACGCTATTGTTCATGAAAAGAATTTCACTATCTTTGGTCAGCAGGACGTTGAACCTTCTGCACCAATCTCTTTGCAAAGTGAAGGTGAAAGAGTTGGATCTTTAATTGGCAAGGGAAGTTATTCCACCAAGACAGAGAAGGACGGGGTGAGAACCCTAAGCAAAAACGGTAAGGATGTTTTTAAGGGCAATAATTCCCAAATTGAACAATGGTTCAAAGATGGGGAAATTCCAGACGCAAACTTCGACAAGCCCACCGTGCAGGGTTCAGTCAAATTCGTGAGTCTTACGGAAGGGAAGCCCATTGACCTTACCCCGAAGGAAATGGAAGCCAAGCCTGGACCAAAACAAGGATACGGCGACAAAAACAAAGTCTTTACATCATCGGCAGCAGACAAAGCCAGGGCCCGTTTAAAGTCAAAGCTCAATCAGCTTAATGTAGGTGTTGATCCTGAGATGATCCAGGACGGCATTACCCTTGCTGGTTATCACATTGAGGCAGGGGCAAGGAGTTTTGCCGATTATTCAAAGGCAATGATTGAAGACTTGGGCGAAAAAGTTAAACCATATCTTCGGTCCTTTTATGAAGGGGTCCGGTATTACCCGGGGTTTGAGAATCAAGGGATGACAGAGGCAAAGGATATTGTTGAAGCACCAAAGGCTGAAACCAGTACATTTAAAGGATCAACAATTCCTCCAGCAACAAAGGTATCGTCTTGGGTAAGAGATAGGCTTAACAATAAACAACCGATTTCATCAAAGGATATTATTGCCCAGGCAAACGAGGCTTATGGTGGAAGCATGGCCGCCGGGGACTTCACCATAAAAGACGTATATGATATGGCTGAAATGGGGATGAACCAGTTTATCCAGGAGAAAGGATACAACCCTGGGTCCGCATCGGTTGCTCAGGCCAAAAAAGACGTGAATGCCTTGGGAAGTTACACCCGGCTCATGCCTACCCAGACCAAACGGACCAAGGAACAGGACGAATATCAACAGTTCTCAACGCCTCCCGCCTTTGCGTACCTTGCAAATTGGGTTTCCAATGTTGGCCCAGGGGACGTA
>RCNB010002584.1_pt1 | contig 11073 bp, 21 predicted proteins | sample 2041321 | NCBI WGS metagenome assembly RCNB01 (sample SAMN09708232, study PRJNA481090) | Marine sediment metagenome, whole genome shotgun sequencing project.
CACATTTTTAATTGGAGTATAAATAGAATCTGTAAAGATAGTACCTAATGGTGCTGAAGATTTTTTATTTTCTTCTGCTGGAACATAGCCTCTACCTTTTTCAATACTAATCTCCATGTTAATATTTACTTTAGGATCTAAATTGCAGATAACTAAATCTGGGTTCAATACTTGGAATCCTGAAATAAATTTTTGAAAATCTCCTGCTGTAATTTGTTCTTGTCCAGAAATAGAAATTGAAACAGATTCGTTATCAACTTCATCAATTTGTCTTTTTAAACGAACTTGTTTTAAGTTTAAAATAATTTCTGTAACGTCTTCTACTACACCAGCAATTGTTGAAAATTCGTGGTCTACTCCTTCAAATCTAACTGAAGTTATTGCGAAACCTTCAAGAGAAGATAATAATACTCTTCTTAATGCATTTCCTACCGTTAATCCGTAACCAGGTTCTAAAGGTCTAAATTCAAATTTACCTTCAAAATCGGTTGAATCGATCATGATTACTTTGTCGGGCTTTTGAAAATTTAATATTGCCATATTGCTGTTTATATCAGTTATTATTTAGAGTATAATTCGACTATGAATTGCTCATTTATATTTTCAGGAATTTGTATTCTTTCAGGAATTGAAACATAAGTTCCTTTCTTAGTTTCATCATTCCATGTTATCCATTCGTAAACATGACTTGAATTTGAAAGTGATCTTTCGATAGCTTCAAGTGACTTTGACTTTTCTCTAACAGCTATAACATCTCCAGCCTTTAATGAGTAAGATGGTATGTTTACACCTTCTCCATTAACTGTAATATGTCTGTGAGAAACTAATTGTCTAGCACCTCTACGTGTTGGTGCAATTCCCATTCTAAAAACAACGTTATCTAAACGAGATTCACAAAGTTGTAATAATACTTCACCTGTAATTCCTTTTGAAGCAGTTGCTTGTTTGAATAAGTTTCTGAATTGACGCTCTAAAATACCGTAAGAATATTTAGCTTTTTGCTTTTCCATTAACTGGATAGCATATTCAGATTTTTTTCCACGACGTCTGTTATTACCGTGTTGACCTGGAGGATAATTTCTTTTTTCAAAAGACTTATCATCTCCAAAAATAGCTTCACCAAATTTTCGAGCTATTTTAGTTTTAGGACCAGTATATCTTGCCATTTTTAAATTTTATTTTGAGAGTAATCACTAAATTAAGGTCTTAAATCTTATCCTTTAGTGATCTGAATCTCTCGTTGGTTATACTAATTATTATTAATTAAACTCTTCTTCTTTTTGGTGGTCTGCATCCATTGTGTGGTAATGGAGTAACATCAATTATTTCTGTTACTTCAATTCCGGCATTATGAATAGATCTAATAGCAGATTCTCTACCGTTACCGGGACCTTTTACATACACTTTTACCTTTTTCAACCCAGCCTCTAATGCTACTGCGGCTGCATCTTCTGCTGCTAATTGAGCTGCATAAGGGGTGTTCTTTTTAGATCCTCTAAATCCCATTTTACCAGCCGAAGACCATGAAATAACATCACCCTTTTTGTTTGTTAAAGAGATAATAATATTATTAAATGATGCAACAACATGAGCCTGTCCAACAGAATCGACTATTACTTTACGTTTTTTAGTACTTGACTTTGCCATATTACTAACTATTATTTAGTTGCCATTTTTTTGTTAGCCACTGTTTTTCTTCTACCTTTTCTAGTTCTGGAGTTATTTTTAGTTCTTTGTCCACGAAGTGGAAGTCCAGTTCTATGACGAATACCTCTGTAACAACCAATATCCATTAATCGTTTGATATTTAACTGTGTTTCAGATCGCAATTCACCTTCAATAGTAAATGATGCTACAGCTTCACGAATATGTACTATTTGATCATCTGTCCAATCATCTACTTTAATGTTATCATCAACCTTAGCTGTTGATAAAATTTCTTTTGCTCTACTCCTACCTATTCCGTAGATATAAGTTAAAGAGATAGCTCCTCTTTTGTTTTTTGGTATGTCTACACCTGCAATTCTTGCCATAATTATCCTTGTCTTTGTTTGAATCTAGGATTCTTTTTATTAATCACGTAAAGTCTACCTTTCCTTCGTACGATTTTACAATCAGCACTTCTTTTTTTAACTGATGCTCTTACTTTCATCTGTATTAATATCTATAAGTTATTCTAGCCTTAGATAAATCATAAGGACTCATTTCTAATTTTACTTTGTCTCCCGGTAATAATTTAATATAGTGCATGCGCATTTTACCAGAAATATGAGCTGTAACAATATGCCCATTTTCTAATTCAACACGAAACATAGCATTTGATAATGCTTCTATAATGGTTCCGTCTTGTTCTATTGCTGCTTGTTTTGCCATTATATATAATTTAAGCTACTGCTTTTCTATTTTTACCAGTTTTCATCAATCCATCATAATGTCTGTTCAACAAATAAGAATTTACTTGTTGCATAGTATCAATTGCCACACCCACCATAATCAAAAGTGAGGTGCCACCAAAGAACAATGCCCAACCTGCTTGCACGTTCATTAGCTTTACAATAAAAGCAGGGAACACGGCTATCAAGGCTAAAAATATTGAACCCGGTAATGTAATTTGTGACATAATCTTATCTAAATATTCTGATGTTTCGGTACCTGGACGTATTCCTGGAATAAAACCACCACTTCTTTTCAAATCGTCTGCCATTTTATTTGTTGGCACTGTGATAGCTGTATAAAAGTATGTGAAAATAATAATTAAAACAGCAAAAACTACATTGTACCAAAATCCAAATATATCAGAAAATTGTGTCTGCATCCATTGTCCTACGGATGAGTCTTTCAATATTGAAGAACCTCCAATTAAACCAGGAACAAACATAATTGCCTGAGCAAATATAATTGGCATTACTCCTGAAGCATTAAGCTTTAATGGTAAAAATTGTCTTGAACCAAACACATTCTTTTCATAACCTCCAGATGCAGTTCTTCTTGCATATTGTACGGCTATTTTACGAACAGCCATAATAAGCATTATAGAAAGTAGGATGATTACAAACCAAATAACAAGTTCTATTAATATCATTATTAAGCCACCATTTGATTCAGTAACTCTAGCAACATATTCTTGAACGAAGGATTGAGGCATTCTTGCTATAATACCAACCATAATCAACAATGATATACCATTTCCAATTCCCTTATCAGTAATTTTTTCTCCTAGCCACATTGCAAAAATACAACCTGTCACTAAGATTATAACTGAAGAAAAATAGAAAGTAAAGGTTTGACCTAATATAAATGCTTGCGGTGGTATACCTAAAGCAGGTAAACTAGCCAAATAACCAGGGGCCTGTACCATGCAAATAGCTATTGTAAGCCAACGTGTTATTTGATTTATTTTTCGCCTCCCACTTTCACCTTCCTTTTGTAGTTTCTGCAAATATGGAATTGCAATACCCATTAATTGCACCACAATTGAAGCGGAAATATAAGGCATAATACCTAGTGCAAATACAGAAGCATTTGCAAAAGCACCACCTGTAAATGCATTCAATAATCCTAATAGACCTTCATCAGTGCTATCCTGCAGCCCACCTAATTGAGAAGCATCAATTCCTGGAAGTACTACTTGTGCACCAAATCTATAAACTAACAACAAACCAAGTGTTAGAATGATCCTGTCACGTAATTCTTCTATTTTCCAAACATTTTTTAATGTCTCTAAAAACTTCATATTTATAATATCTTATAAAGTTACAGCTTCTCCACCAGCAGCTTCAATAGCTGCTTTTGCAGTAGCAGTAAATTTATGTGCAGTTACTTTTAGTTTAGCTTTTAATTCTCCTCTACCTAGAATTTTAACTAAATCATTTTTAGTCGCTTTTCTATTTGTAATCAATGTTTCAACATCTACGGTCCCTTTGATCTTTTTATCATCAACCAATTGTTGTAGAACATCTAAGTTTATACCTTGATATTCTTTACGGTTAATATTTGTAAAACCAAATTTAGGAACACGTCTTTGAAGTGGCATTTGACCTCCTTCAAATCCAATTTTTTTAGAATATCCAGAACGAGACTTAGCGCCTTTATGACCTCTTGTAGCAGTACCCCCTTTTCCGGATCCTTGTCCTCTCCCAATTCTTTTTCCTTGGTTTTTTACTGAACCTTCTGCAGGTTTTAAATTACTTAAATCCATTTAATTTTTTGCTTTTAAGCCTCTTCTACAGAAACTAAATGTTTAACTTTATTAACCATACCTAATATATTTGGTGTGGCGTCATGTTCTACAACCTGACCAATCTTTTTAAGACCCAGAGCCTCTAAAGTTCTCTTTTGCCTTTGTGTTCGCTTGATCGCACTTTTAACCTTTTTGACTTTTATCTTTGCCATTGTATCCTATTATTATCCGTTAAAAACTTTATTAACTGATACACCTCTTTCTCTCGCAATAGTTCTAACATCTCTCATTTGCAATAATGCATCAAAAGTTGCTTTAACAACATTATGAGGGTTTGAAGATCCTTGAGATTTAGATAATACATCATGAATTCCAACCGCTTCTAAAACGGTTCTTACAGCACCTCCTGCTATAACTCCTGTACCAGGTGCGGCAGGAATAATGTTTACTCTTGCTCCTCCAAATTTTCCTTTTTGCTCATGTGGAACAGAGCTCTTTACTAGAGGAATTCTTACCAAATTCTTCTTTGCATCTTCTACTGCTTTAGCAATGGCACTAGCAACATCTTTAGATTTTCCTAAACCATGTCCTACTACACCTGCTTCGTCACCAACAACAACAATTGCTGAAAAACCAAAGGCTCTACCACCTTTAGTCACTTTAGTAACTCTTTGCACACCAACTAGACGATCTTTAAGATCTAATCCGCTTGGTTTTACTAATTCTGCACTTTTATATTTTTGATACATAATTTTCTTAGAATTTTAGTCCGCCTTCTCTAGCTCCATCAGCTAAAGCTTTTACTCTACCATGATATAAATAACCTCCTCTATCAAACGAGATGGATTTAATTCCAGCTTTTACTGATTTTTCTGCGAGTGATTTTCCAACCAAAGCAGCAATTTCTATTTTAGTTCCTTTGGTAGAAGTAATTCCTTTATCTCTAGAAGATGCAGCACTAATTGTTTTACCAGTAACATCATCTACTATTTGAGCATAAATCTCTTTATTACTTCTAAAAACAGATAATCTTGGTCTTGCTTCTGTACCAGAAACAACTTTACGAATTCTGTTTTTAATTCTTTTTCTTCTTTGAGTCTTTGTTAACGCCATAACTTAATAATTAAGCTGTTTTACCTGCTTTTCTTCTTATTTGTTCTCCCATAAATTTAATTCCTTTTCCTTTATAAGGCTCTGGCCTGCGGAAGGCACGAATTTTAGCTGCCACTTGACCTACCAATTGTTTGTCATGAGAGCTTAATTTAATAATTGGGTTTTTACCTTTTTCAGAAATTGTTTCTAATTTAACCTCAGGGGCTAATAGCATAACAATATTATGAGAAAAACCTAATGCTAATTCTAATTTTTGTCCTTGATTACTTGCTCTGTAACCTACACCTACTAGTTCCAACTCTTTTGTCCATCCTTTTGATACACCTTCTATCATATTAGACATTAAAGATCTGTAAAGACCATGCTTCGCTTTACTTTCAATGCTGTCTGATGGACGAGTAACTAATATGTTTCCGTCTTCTACTTTTATAGTGACATTAGAAAAATCTTGTGTTAATTCTCCTAACTTTCCTTTTACAGTAACAATACTATCGTTAATATCTACTGTTACTCCTTCTGGAATCGCTACTGGGTTATTTCCTATTCTTGACATTTCCTTCTTGTCTTTAAATTAGTAAACGTAACACAATACTTCTCCACCTACATTTTCTTTTCTAGCTTGTTTGTCTGTCATAACTCCATGAGAAGTTGAGACAATTGCTATTCCAAGACCATTTAAAATTCTAGGCAACTCTGTTGAGCCTGAGTATTTACGTAAACCAGGTTTACTTATTCTTTCTAATTTCTTAATTACAGGTTCTTTAGTTTCCTTATTATATTTAAGAGCAATTTTGATAGTTCCTTGATTAGATGAATCATCAAACTTGTAACTTAGAATATATCCCTGATCGAATAATATTTTAGTAATCTCTTTTTTAAGATTAGAAGCCGGAATTTCAACTACCCTGTGGTTAGCTAAAATTGCGTTTCTTAATCTCGTAAGATAATCAGATATTGGATCTGTATACATATTTATTTGTTTGCGGTTTTGGTTTTTAACTCTTAAGTTAAACCTGAAACCAGTTTATAATTTTTACCAACTTGCTTTTCTAACACCAGGTATCAACCCTTGATTAGCCATCTCTCTGAACATTACACGGGAAATTCCAAAATTTCGCATGTAACCCTTTGGTCTCCCAGTTATTTTACATCTGTTATGCATACGAACTGGAGAGGCATTTTTTGGTAACTTTTGCAATGCTTCATAGTCTCCAGCTTCCTTCAAAGCTTTACGTTTTTCTGCGTATTTAGCTACTGTTTTTGCTCTTTTCACTTCGCGAGCTTTCATTGATTCTTTAGCCATAACTTAATTTTTTTGAAACGGTATACCTAGTTCTGTTAATAATGATTTAGCTTCTTTATCAGTATTTGCTGATGTTACAAATGTTATATCCATTCCAGAAATTTTATTGATCTTATCAATATCTATTTCAGGAAAAATAATTTGTTCCGTAATTCCTAAACTATAGTTCCCTCTTCCATCAAAACCAGTGGCTCTAATACCATTAAAATCTCTAACACGTGGTAATGCTGAAGTGATTAATCTGTCTAAAAATTCATACATTCTCTCACCTCTTAAAGTTACCTTAACACCAATAGGCATGCCTTTACGTAATTTAAATGAAGCGACGTCCTTTTTAGAAATTGTAGATACTGCTTTTTGTCCTGTAATAGTACTAAGCTCTTCTACTGCATGATCGATCAGTTTTTTATCTGCAACGGCATCTCCAACTCCTTTAGATATTACTATCTTTTGAAGTTTTGGAACCTGCATTACATTGGAGTAACCAAATTCATCTTTAAGAGAAGGAATGATTTTTTCTCTATACTCTTGTTTTAATCTTGGAATATAAGCCATAACTAAATTACTTCATTAGATTTTTTTGAAAACCTTACTTTCTTGTCGCCTTCCATTCTAAATCCTATTCTTGTTGTTTCACCTTTTTTTGTCAAAAGTGAAAGATTAGATATTTGAATTGCGGCTTCTTTTTCTACGATTCCACCTTGAGGGTTTTGCGCACTTGGTTTTGTGTGTTTTTTAACCATGTTAGTTCCCTCAACGATCGCTTTGCTCTTATCTTTAGAGATTGTTAGCACTTTACCTTCAGATCCTTTATGATCTCCAGTAATCACCTTTACATTATCTCCTGTTTTTATTTTAAGCTTTCCCATTTTGTTCAACATTAAAGCACTTCTGGTGCTAATGATATAATTTTCATGAATTGTTTATCACGAAGTTCTCTTGCTACAGGACCAAATACACGAGTACCTTTCATTTCTCCAGTTGGTTCCAATAGTACACAAGCATTGTCATCAAATCTTATGTATGAACCATCAGGTCTTCTTACCTCCTTAACAGTTCTAACAACTACTGCCGTAGACACAGCACCTTTTTTAATAGTTCCGTTTGGAGTGGCATCTTTAATAGAGACAACTATTTTGTCTCCTACAGAAGCATATCGTCTCTTTGTACCGCCTAGAACACGTATTGTTAATACTTCTTTTGCTCCAGTATTATCTGCTACTTTTAGTCTTGATTCTTGTTGTACCATGATTACTTAGCTCTTTCTATTATTTCAACTAGTCTCCAACATTTAGATTTACTTAAAGGTCTTGTTTCCATGATCTTTACAGTATCTCCCTCGTTGCAGTCATTTGTTTCGTCGTGCGCCACATATTTCTTAGTTTTTAACACGAACTTACCGTACATAGGGTGTTTTACTTTTTTCACTTCAGAAACCACAATAGATTTCTGCATTTTGTTACTAGTAACAACTCCTATACGCTCTTTTCTTAAATTTCTTTTTTCCATCTTTAAGCAGAATTATTGTAATTCTCTTTTCGTTAATTCCGTTGCAATTCTAGCTACATTTCTTCTCAAAGAACGCAGTTGAATTGGGTTTTCTAGAGGAGTTATGGCATGAGACATTTTAAGATCTGCATAACTCTTTTTTATTTCGCCAAGCTTCTCTTGTAATTCAGCTACTGACAATTCTTTAACTTCTGATTGCTTCATAATATTAAATAATTTTAAGCTTCGTAATCAGGAGCCATGATAAACTTAGTTCTTACTGAAAGTTTTTGAGCGGCCAATCGTAATGCCTCTTTAGCTACTTCTATTGACACACCACTAACTTCAAATAAAACTCTTCCTGGCTTTACAACAGCTACGTAATACTCAACCGCACCTTTACCTTTACCCATACGAACCTCCAACGGTTTCTTAGTTATTGGTTTATCTGGAAATATTTTAATCCAAATTGCACCTTCTCTTTTCATATATCTTGTTGCTGCAATACGAGCAGCTTCTATCTGGCGCGAAGAAAGGAAATCTGAATCTAATGATTTAATTCCAAACATTCCATCAGATAGTAAATGCCCTCTTCCGGCATTTCCTTTCATGCGTCCCTTTTGCTGTTTACGATATTTCGTTCTTTTCGGCTGTAACATTTTTACTTTTCTTTAAATATTATTTCCTGCGACGAGATTTATTTCTATCTCCAGCTCCTCGTCCGCCTTTTCCTTGTTTCTTAGAAAGACCAACTAATGGAGAAAGTTCTCTTTTTCCATAAACTTCACCTTTCATAATCCATACTTTAACACCTAATCTACCATAAGTAGTATGGGCTTCAACTAAAGCATAATCAATATCAGCTCTAAACGTTGATAAAGGGATTCTTCCATCTTTATAATGTTCATTACGAGCCATTTCAGCGCCATTTAAACGACCACTAATCTCAATTTTAATACCTTCAGCGTTCATTCTCATTGCAGCCGTAATTGCCATTTTGATTGCTCGTCTGTAAGAAATTCTATTTTCAATTTGACGTGCAACACTTGAACCAACCAAAAAAGCATCTAATTCCGGTCTCTTAATTTCGAAGATATTAATCTGAACTTCCTTACCGGTGATCTTCTTTAGCTCTTCTTTTAACTTGTCTACTTCCTGACCAGCTTTTCCAATAATTATTCCAGGACGAGCAGTAGTGATAGTAATGGTTACAAGTTTAAGAGTTCTTTCAATGATCACTCTGGATACACTAGCTTTAGATAAACGTGCATGAACGTATTTTCTAATCTTATGGTCTTCGGCAAGTTTGTCACCATAATCGTTTCCTCCATACCAGTTAGATTCCCATCCTCTGATAATTCCTAAGCGATTCCCGATTGGATTTGTTTTTTGTCCCATACTACTATCTTAGCTTTGCGTGTTATTATTAGCTCCAACCACAATTGTAACATGGTTTGATCTTTTTCTAATTCTATGTGCTCGACCTTGTGGTGCCGGACGTAATCTTTTTAACATCGATCCACTATCCACTCTAATCTCTTTCACAATTAATTCAGCTTGTTCAACATCAGCTTCCTCATTTTTTGATTGCCAGTTTGCAATTGCAGATAATAGCAACTTCTCTAAACGATTTGAAGCTTCTTTTTGACTGAATTTTAATATGTGAAGCGCTTTCTCTACTTTTTCACCTCTTACTAAATCCGCTACTAAACGCATTTTTCTTGGTGACGTAGGACACTTATTAAGTTTAGCAAAAGCGATTAGCTTTTTTTCTTCCTTAATAGCGTCTGCCATTTGTTTTTTACGACTTCCCATTGCTTCTTACTTTTTTCCTTTATTTCTTGCACCTGCATGACCTCTAAATGATCTAGTTGGTGAAAATTCTCCTAATTTATGTCCTACCATATTCTCAGTAACATATACTGGAACAAATTGACGTCCATTGTGTACGGCTATAGTTTGACCAACAAAATCTGGAGTAATCATACTAGCTCTTGACCAGGTTTTAATAACAGACTTTTTGTTAGCTTCAACATTTGCAGCAACTTTCCTTTCTAATTTAAAATGAACGTAAGGTCCTTTTTTTAATGATCTTGCCATGATTTATTATTTCTTTCTACGTTCAACAATATATTTATTACTTGCTTTAGATCTAGATCGAGTTCTATATCCTTTTGCAGGAATTCCTTTTCTAGAACGTGGATGTCCACCTGAAGATTTACCTTCTCCACCACCCATAGGGTGATCAACAGGGTTCATAACAACAGGTCTTGTACGAGGTCTTCTTCCTAACCATCTGCTTCGTCCTGCTTTACCAGACACCAATAATTGATGATCTGAATTGGAGACAACTCCAATTGTTGCTTTACAAGCTGCTAAAACCAATCTGGTTTCACCAGATGGTAATTTGATAGTTGCAAATTTTCCGTCTCTTGCCATTAATTGAGCAAAAGTCCCAGCACTTCTTGCCATCACTGCTCCTTGTCCAGGACGTAATTCTACACAAGAAATAATTGTTCCTAATGGAATTTGATTTAATGGCATTGCATTTCCAATTTCCGGAGCTACTTTATCATCTCCAGAAACTACTTTTTGACCAACTTTAAGTCCGTTTTGAGCAACTATATAGCTTTTTTCGCCATCTTGATAATTTAATAGTGCGATAAAAGCTGTTCTATTTGGATCGTATTCTATTGATTTAACTTCTGCTGGAATACCAGTTTTGGTTCTTTTGAAATCAATTATTCGATAACGTTTTTTGTGACCACCACCTAAATAGCGCATAGTCATTTTTCCTTGACTGTTTCTACCACCAGATCTTTTTTTCGGAGCTAATAAACTTTTCTCCGGCTTATCAGTAGTTATGGAGTCAAATCCATTTACTACTCTAAATCGCTGAGCTGGTGTGATTGGTTTTAATTTTCTTACTGACATTTTAGTCTAATTACATGTTACTGTATAAATCAATCATTTCACCTTCCGCCAGTTG
>RCNB010003525.1_pt1 | contig 11070 bp, 11 predicted proteins | sample 2041321 | NCBI WGS metagenome assembly RCNB01 (sample SAMN09708232, study PRJNA481090) | Marine sediment metagenome, whole genome shotgun sequencing project.
ATTCCAAAATCAATCCGCCCACCGCCGGAGGCACAGTTCTCAACTTCAATCATCGGGTGGGCTTTATGCAAGCGCGCTAACAAATCATACAAAGCCTTCGTCTGCGCACTGCTAGCACCCACGCAGGCGCGGTTATGGTCCCATTTCAAATATTCGATGGAATATTCATTCAATAGCTGGTCTAACGCGTTAAAGAGGTGTTCGCAAACTGCCGTTTGATCGAGATCGAGTACCCACTGTTGGCGTCCAGTAGGGCAATTAGCAGGGCCTAACACCCATTCGGGATGAAGCCGATAAAGATCGCTATCGGGGCTTATCATTTCGGGTTCTACCCACAAACCAAAGCTCATCCCGGCTTGGTGAATATGGTCGATCAGCGGTTGCAGACCCTCTGGAAATTTGCGCTCGTCAACGGTCCAGTCACCTAGCGCGGCTCGATCATGGTGGCGACCTTTAAACCAGCCGTCATCGAGGACGAATCGCTCGACGCCAAGTCGCCCGGCTGCACTGGCTAAATCTTTGAGTGCCGATATTTCGTGTTCGAAATAAATTGCTTCCCAGCAATTGTAATGAAGCGGTCGCGGTCGATCGGGGTCTGGAAAATGAATCACCGAGCTGCGCGCGACGGCGTGAAAAGACTGCATTATCGGGTTGAGACCTGCATTTGAATAACTCATATAGAGCAGCGGTGATTGCATTCGAGGCTGCTTCGCGTCGAGCCATTGCGTGTCGTGCATTGCGCCGAACTGAACCTGCCGTCGCCCATCAATAATTTCTTCGGCCACCATTCGATGTCCGCCCGACCAAGCCAAATGCCAAGCGTGAACCTCACCCGTGTTGTTGCTAATTTGTTGGCCGCTAAACAGCAATGGCAGATTGGCATGGCCAGTCCTTCCTTCACGCGATTCGCGGCTGTGAATGCCGAGCTGCCAAGCAATGGTCTGCGGTTGAAATTCGCCACACCAGCGGCCTGCAAACTCCAGCATTTCAGTGGCGCGGTCGGTCGCGGGCAACACTGGGGTGCTCAACCAATCAACTCTTAGTTTGGATTGAACTGGTTCGACCAGCTCGAGTGATGATTGCGCGGTTAGGGTTTCAGTGGCAGCATTTAGCCCAATGCGCTGCGTGGCGCGAAGACCCAATTGACGGTCAATTAACAAAAAACTAATTTCACCGTCTTTTTGATCGACACTTTCGAGTTCAAACTGGGTCAATAAACGACGGCCTTCAGCGGTGCTGAGCAGCAAACCAGGCTGCCCGAGAAAACCCTGCGATTCTTCTGGGCAAAGCGAGAGTGGGACGGGTTGGTCTAGTGATGCGCTTGGGATTGGCCTTTGTTGATTAACATAGAATGCGGTGAGGTCTTCAGACAATGGCAAAGCTGCTCCCCAGTAAATGCACTCAGGGGTGCCACCGGGGCCCGCAAACAGCAGTGTCTGGCGCGCACTATCGAGGCGCCAAAACTGCACCAGCTGTTTGGAGCTGGGCTTGATATTGGCGCGAAGCAATAGGGATTCATCGGTCACCTGGCGCTCACTGCTACTTAACAGCGCCCATCGTAAGGCCCGCAATAAAATGTTTTTGCATCATGAAAAACATCGCCACTGGCGGCAGTGCAGCGACAATTGATCCAGCTGATACGAGTTGCCATTGCGATATCCATTGGCCATTGAGTGATTTCAACCCCGCGGTTATCGGCAGTGCATGATCACCTTGCACCAACACCGTCGCCCAGAAATAATCATTCCAGATAAAAGTAAATACCAGCACCGCGAGCGCGGCGCGCATCAGCGGCATCACCACATACCAAAAAATCTGTAATTCGCTAACCCCTTCGACACGTGCCGATTCGATCAAATCAAATGGCAATGCCTTAATGAAGTTACGCATGAACAGGGTGCAAAAGCCCGCTTGAAAAGCCGCATGAAACAACACCAAGCCAGTGACCGTGTCATATAAACCGGTTTGCACAGAGAAGTCTCGCACCGGCACCATCAAGATTTGAAACGGCACAAAATTGCCCGCAATAAAGAGAAAAAACAAAGCCATATTTAACTTGAAGCGATAAATCGCCAGCGCATAACCAGTCAAACAACTGATCACCAGGGTCAAGATTACGGTTGGGATGGTCACCTTAAAAGAGTTAAGAATATATTGCGCAATCGGCGAATTGACGAAAACTGCGGTGTAGTTTTCCAGCATATTAAAACTGCTGGGCCAACCCCAATAGTTACCCGCATTGATGTCACCCGCCGAACGAATTGAGGTCAGCATCACCGCGATCAATGGCAACAACCAAAGCACCAACGCGATCGGCAAGGCGATTTTATAAAGGGTTTGCGCGCCGGCAGAAGATTTTTCAATGGGCCGAGGAAACATGCTTACCCACCTCCCTTTTCTTGTTGATACATGCGCCACAGAAAGTAAGAGATATAAACCATCATGATCAGGAACAGCACCGTGGCAATCGCTGCGCCATAGCCCATTCGATAGCCATATTCTGATAACGAGGTTTCATACATGTAATAAGCGAGCACCCGCGAAGACCCGTAAGGGCCGCCCTGTGTCATGATCGATATCAAGTCAAACGAGCGCAGCGCGCCGATCACTGTCACCACCACCGCAATGAAAGTGGCCGGACGAAGCTGCGGCAAAATAATGTGCCACAACATGCGCCAACCGTTGGCACCATCGAGCCGGCCCGCTTCGATTTGATCGGAAGCTACGTTGTTTAAGCCGGTTAAAAACAAGATCATGCAATAAGCAATTTGTGGCCAAAGGCCAGCCGCAATAATACCGTAGGTGACATAGCGCTCATCCGCCAAGATCGCCGGCGGAGTGCTGCCAAAGGCATTAAAAATTAACGCTAAAATGCCATAGCTCGGATCATAGAACCATGAAAAAACCAAGCCAACTACGACTTGACTGATAACAAACGGGAAGAAGAACAGCGACTTATAAAGCCGGATGCCGTAAATGTTTTGATTCAAAAATAACGCGATGAAAAGCCCGGCGGGCACTGCGAGCATGTATAGCACCAGCCAGATAAGATTATTTTTTAGTGATTTGTAAAAGTTTTCGTCGTCGAGCAACTCAACATAATTAGCGATGCCGACATAGATGGGATCGCTGAGGCCGTCCCATTCATAAAAGCTGTAATTGATCGACTGTATGATGGGCAAAACCACATACAGAGTGAACATCAAAAGACCGGGTGTGAGGAAAATCCAGGGCATCACCCGCAATCGATTCTGCTTCCAAAAAGCCTGCCGGCTTTCGCGTTGAGTCAAAATTGCAAACATCAGGCAGCCTCCGTAGCTTGGGTTGAATCAACCCGTTGAAACGCTGGTTTTAAACAACAGCCAGCCTGAGCAATTTGCTCGCACTCAAGCTGGCTGACAATTCTCAGCCTAGTTTATTTGTAAACCTTCTTTTGGACCTTATCTAAGCGTTTCAGGATCTTCTGGCGACGCTCAGGCTTCACCATATATTCCTGGAACCCTTCCATGCCAGCTTTAGCCATTGCAGGAGGGGCGTCACGGTCATAGAACTGAGCCAGGTTGCTGGCATTCGACAACAACTTGAATCCGGCCTTGATGAACTTGTCATTTTTTACCGTTGAATATTTGTTCACCGGCAATTGGCCCAGAATTTTGTTGGCCTCAGTTTGTACATCCTTACTGGCTAAAAACTCAAGAAATCTGAGTGCATCTTTCTTGTTTTTCGCGCCGGAGGGAATGTGAAACGTATCAGTCGGTGCTTCTTCTGCCATCGCAATCTTCGGATTGATCATCGGAAACTGGAAGAAATCAAGCTGATCGTCGGATAGTCCCGCTTCGCGCAATGGCGCCACTGCAAAGTTGCCCATGACATACATCGCAGCCTTACCTTGGACCATTGGCGCTAAGGCTTCTTGCCAAGACATAGAGGCATGATTCTTGATGAAGTAGCCCGGCTTGACTAACTCATCCCAATGATCGAAAACCTTCTGGATGCGCGCGTCGGTGTACTTGATTTTGCCCGAGGTCAAATCGTTGTGCACTTGATAACCGTTGGTGCGCAGGTTCAGGTAATCGAAAACGCCTGCCGTGGTCCAAAGATATTTGGTGCCAATCGTGATTGGCGTGACGTCATTCTTTTTCAGGGTGGCGCAGGCGGCCAAAAATTCATCCCAGTTTTTAGGAACTGCGATGCCTAGCTTCTTGAAAATGTCTTTTCGATAGTAAACGCCCCATTGATAATAGGTGTATGGCACGCCCCATTTTTTGCCATCAATGGTCATCGCACCGGCCGCTGAAGACAGCGTGTCGTTCAAGCCTTTGGTGTCCCAAAGTTCAGTCACGTCTTCCAACAGACCCGCTTTGACAAACGGCGCCATGCGGTTACCGGCATACCAAGCAACCACATCGGGTGGCGATGCTGTCAGGAAGTTACGAATCGAGGTTTTATAACCTTCGTGATCGAAAGTATTCCATTTAACTTTGACGTCTGGATTTGCCGCTTCAAACTTTTCGATGACCATTTCAAAGGCCTTCTTCGGTGCGGGGTCTGACCCGTCATAGTTAACAATGATTTCACCGGCCCAACTGGAACTAACTGTTATCGCGGTTATCGCTAAACTCAGCGAAACCTTTTTCATGAATTCAAACATGATTCTTCACTCTCCTCGGTTATTGTCTCAGTTCAGAGCCGAGACATCATTTAATTGTTCCATTTAATGGAACCGTGTATCATCTATTGGAATTATTTTGCTTCGGTGGCAAAATGTCAAGCGACAATCCTAACCGTGAAGTGACAAGATACCTTAAAACGAAGGCCGAATGCACCAACAGAAGGGGCCAATTCTGCTGCTCTACTGCCATTTTGGAGTATCGCTGTTTTAATCAAATTAACCTTTTTTTAGCCGCCTTGGCGCAGTTCAAGAAAGGTTAGCAAAGATCAACAGGACCGAGGAAGCCAAAGCAACTTGCCAAAAAGATGGATAACCAATAGATGAAATCGTCGCCCACGGGCACCTTAGGAAAGGTCATGAATGTGCTCGAGATCGTATCGGCAGCGCCGACACCTTTGCGCTTTACCGAGATGCTTAGTCAATCCAGGCAACCGCGCGGCAGTCTTCATCGGCATTTAGCGCATCTACAAGCAGAAGGACTAATTACGCTAAATCATGAAGGTGGTTATCAGCTTGGCACTCGGTTGTTGCAACTCGCGTCGAAAGCCTGGGCACAAAACTCACTGCGACAGGTCGCCGAGCCATTTTTGTTTTCGCTGCAGCAGAAAACCGGCGAGACCGTTCATTTGGCCCAGCTTCAGCGCGAACGTGTGGTCTACATTGATAAGATTGAAAGCAACCAATCAGTTCGAATGCATTCGTTGATAGGCAATGCTTCGCCGGTTTACTGCACCGGGGTTGGCAAAGCAATGATGTCGCGCTTGGGCGATAAAGCAATCGAAAAATTGATCGCGGGGATTGAGTTTCAACCCTTCACTGATCACACTCTAAAAGACGCGGATGCACTGTTATCAGAGCTTAGCGAGATTCGGCAACAGGGTTTTGCCGAAGATCGCCAAGAACATGAGCTCGGCATTCGCTGTGTTGCCGCACCGGTGTGTGACAACGATGGCAATCTGGTTTGTGGCATTTCAATTACCGCCCCAGCTTATCGGATACAAACCGAATCTTTTGGTGAATGGAAAAAACTAGTGATCGAAACGGCTCTGTTAATTGGTGCACAAAGCAGTATCGAATTGGGGCCTAGAGGCTAGAGTTAGAGACTAGGACTTAGAAAGTAAACAACACATAATAACGAACGAATTTATTCGGAGGCACTTGAGATGGCAGCATTAAGCTTGAAAACTGTAGTCAAATCTTTTGGCAACACCAAGGTCATTAAAGGCGTTGATCTTGAGGTTGAAAGTGGCAACTTTGTGGTTTTTGTTGGCCCTTCGGGCTGCGGCAAATCGACCTTACTGCGAATGATCGCAGGATTAGAAGAGACCACTGCAGGCAACATTCACATTGACAACAAAGATGTCACTCAAGTCGATGCCGCCGATCGCGGAGTCGCCATGGTATTTCAAACCTATGCGCTATACCCGCACATGACGGTTGAGCAAAATATGGGGTTCGGCTTGAGAATGAACGCTGTGCCGAAAGATGAAATCAAGAAAAAAGTCGATGCCGCCGCCAAAATACTCGAGCTCACGCCCTTGCTCGATCGCAAGCCTAAACAGCTTTCAGGCGGTCAGCGACAACGGGTTGCAATCGGACGCTCCATCGTTAGAGAGCCCAAAGTCTTCTTGTTTGACGAACCACTCTCCAATCTAGACGCCGAGCTGCGCGTGGCGATGCGAATTGAAATCGCCAAATTGCATGAGCAGCTCGATGCAACCATGGTCTACGTGACTCACGATCAGGTTGAGGCGATGACGCTCGCCGATAAAATTGTTGTGCTGCGCGACGGTCATATCGAGCAAGTGGGCGCACCGCTCGATCTGTACGATAACCCAGACAACCTCTTCGTCGCCGGTTTCATCGGATCGCCGAGCATGAATTTTTTCAGTGCCGAGGTGATCTCAAGCGACAGCACTCAGGCAACCGTGAGGCTGCCTCAGCACCAAAATTGCGAATGCAGCATCCCACTTACCAGCCAACCACCAACAGGCAAAAACTACAAACTGGGGATCAGACCCGAACACTTTGATGACACCGCCACGATCAAAATCGAGCTGCATGTCGATGTTGCGGAGCACCTCGGCAGCACCTCGTTTATCTACGCGCGCAGCGCCTCGGGTGAACCGGTGGTGCTCGAAGCGCGCGAGGGCAGATCTGCGCATAGCGATAGCAAAATCAACACCGCGTTTGACCCCCAAAAAGTTCTCCTTTTTGCCGAGGACGGTCAAAGGGTGCGGTAACCGTCCAATAAAAGAATGGTCGGGCGCAGTGGTTAGAAGCGTGGTTAAAGGTTTTTTTACCGCTGTTTCAAGCCCGCTGAAACCAAACCGGTGAAACCAAGCAAACTTAATCTAACTGCTAAGCAATATCCCTTAGTTTTTGATCACCGTCTGAATACAGCTCAGCGAATCAATGAGGTGGACGAAACTATGCTCCCAGCAGTGGCAAATGTTTAACTCGATGATAGGTCAATGCTAGCGCAATGCACTGCTTCAATTCGTCGGTTTCGAGCTCTTCGCTCACTTCGAAAACTATGGCGCGGTTTCCCTGATATCGAAATTTATCGCCGTGCAATTCCTTAAAGGTATCAACTAGTTTGGTTCCACAATTAAAGTAGATTGCATATTTTTCAGGGCTCGACGCTTTCCAGTCAATTCTGATAGTGCTGCCAGCTTTAGCCATATAACTAGGCTCACCCCATTTAAGCGTTTCTTCAATTTCCCCGATATCATTCTGTGCCGCAGCAACTTGAAAAATCAATTCTCGAAGGACCAATAACTTTGCTCTGATAGCCGATGGATAACTATCAAATTTTATCGCCACCTCTTCAACATCAATACTGATCATTCGGCCACTTACCCTTTCACCGACAACGACTGTCTTTAACCATCACGATTCAGCAGGATGTTTAGTTAAACAAGGCGTTTAAGGCGTCGGTGATTTGCTGCGCCAGCTCAGGGTTTTTGAGCTTTTTTTCGCTGGGGTCGAAATTGTCATAAAAATTGGGGACTGATACGTTGGCTTTGATATCGGCACCAAAGCGTGGCATCGAATCTAGCGCGATTTGCAAAACCGTCTGACCGCCGCGCCCGCCGGGAGAGGTAGCCAACAATACGGTTGGTTTGTCTTGGAACACTTTTTGATCGATCCGTGAGAGCCAATCGAATAGATTTTTATAGGCTGCGCTGTAGTTGCCGTTGTGTTCGGCCAGCGAAATGACCAGCCCATCGGCTGCGCCAATTAAATGATAGAACCGCTGGGCTAGTTCGGGTTGACCAATTTCGGCTTCACGCTCAACGCTAAAAATCGGAAGTTCGAATTCGTTAAGGTCGAGAATTTCGATTACCACATCACCCATCGAATCGAGGACAGATGCCAACAATTGTTTGTTGATTGAGTTGCGACTATTGCTGGCCGCAAACGCGACTATTTTTCGATTCATATCCACTCCTATTGAGCTGAAGAAGTTGTATCAGGGTTTCCCGCTATGCTTATAGCAGTATTAAATTTTCTCGGTTGATCAATTCAGGATCATCCTGATAACCCAATATTTGAGGGATCAATTGACTGGGTTTACCGATAATTTGTTTGCACTCGTCTGCCGCGTAATTCACTAGCCCGCGCGCCACTTCGCTGCCGTCAGGTGCGATGCAAGCGACGACCTCACCACGATTAAACGCGCCTTCCACCTTGATCACACCGATTGGCAACAAGCTCGCATTTTTATGACGCAGCACCTCGACGGCGCCCTGATCCAAACTCAATTTTCCAGCGCAGCGCATATGGCCCGCCATCCACTGTTTGCGCGCCGCGAGATGCCCCTCGCTGGCCTCTAGAAAACTGCCCAAGACTTCGCCCTGAAGCACTCGACTAAGCACTTGATCAACACGACCCGAAACGATCACCGTGTGAGTACCAGAACGAGCCGCCAGTCTTGCCGCACTCACTTTGGTTTGCATTCCGCCACGACCGAGCAAGCTTGCGCTTGGGCCAGCGTAGCCATTCAGCTTCGGATCATTTGCCGCGGCCCTCTCGATCAGCTTAGCCTGAGGGTTCTCAGCCGGATTAGCGTCGAACAAACCTTGTTGATCAGTCAGAATCACGAGCAAATCAGCTTCAATTAAATTGGCTACCAAAGCGCCTAACGTGTCATTGTCGCCAAACCGAATTTCTTCGTTGGCAACGCTGTCGTTTTCGTTGATCACCGGAATCACGCCGTAGTTCAAAAGCGCCCGTAATGTCTGACGCGCATTCAGGTAACGGCGCCGGTTGGCCAAGTCGGCATGGGTCAAAAGAATTTGTGCGCTTTGAATTCCATGCGCCTTGAAACTGGTTTCATAGGCCTGCGCTAAACCCATTTGGCCGACCGCAGCGGTCGCCTGCAGCTCGGAAATATTTTGCGGTGATGCGGTCAAACCGAGACGCTTAACACCCTCGGCGATTGAACCCGATGAGACCAGCACGACCTCCACCCCTTGCTCGCGAAGCCACGCCATTTGCTTAGCCCAATCAGCAATAATCTCGTGGTCGAGACCTTTGCCTCCCGCTGTGACCAACGCCGACCCGACTTTGACTACAACCTTTTTATAAGGGCTCATTGCTTTCGAGAGTATTCATGATGTCATGACACAGCGCGTCGACTCCATCGCGGGAAATCGCGCTGATAGCATGAATCGGGCCCTGCCAATCAAGGTCTGCGACAATCTGGTCACAGAGACTTTTCCGTTGATCCTCTGGCACTAGATCCATTTTATTTAAAACCAGCCATCGCGTTTTGTCATAGAGCGACTCATCATAGCGTTTCAACTCGTGCAAAATTTTCTGCGCCGACTCTACCGGCGAGTCAGCGCTTTCGTCGGGCAGCACGTCAATAATATGTAGCAACAGTCGAGTGCGCTGTAAATGCTTCAAAAATTGCACTCCAAGACCGACCCCATCGGCTGCGCCCTCAATTAACCCAGGAATGTCGGCGACCACGAAGCTGCGATGTTTCGCCACGCTAACCACGCCAAGGTTGGGGTGTAAGGTAGTAAACGGGTAGTCAGCCACTTTAGGCCGCGCCGCCGAGACCGCACGAATAAAGGTCGATTTGCCAGCATTCGGCATGCCAAGCAAACCGATGTCGGCAATCACTTTCAGTTCTAGTTTGAAATCAATCTGCTGTCCGGTGCTGCCGGCGCTGCATTGACGCGGCGCGCGATTAGTCGAACTTTTGTAGCGGGTGTTGCCAAGACCGTGAAACCCGCCCTGAGCAATCAGTATGGGTTCGTTAGTGCTGGACACATCCGCAATTACTTCGTCGGTCTCTAAATCTGTTATCAACGTGCCGAGTGGCAATTCGACGGTGAGGTCTTCACCTTTAGCGCCCGTTCGATTGCTGCGCTGACCGTTGCTACCGCGTTGCGCGACGAACCGACGCGTGTGACGAAAGTCGGATAGCGTATTCAAGTCTTCCGTGCCAATCACAAACACCGAGCCGCCGTCTCCGCCGTCTCCGCCGTCAGGGCCACCCATCGGAATGTATTTTTCGCGACGAAAGCTAACGATGCCTTTACCACCATCGCCGGCTTTTACATAAATATTGGCTTCATCAATGAACTTCATAATTCGATCATATCATTCAGTGTTTAGGTCTGGCTCACAATCCAACAGCTTTGCTCACAATAGCAAAAGCAATGGACACAGCGGTAAAAAAAAACCCCGCAGCAGCGGGGTTTTTTCGAATTCTAAACCGTTGCCTTCTAATTAACGGCGTTAACAACGTCGACGAAGGTTCGATTGTGACGACCTCGAATCTTGAATTCCACCTTACCTTCGGCTTTAGCGAAAAGCGTATGATCTTTGCCACAACCAACATTGTTGCCCGGGTGGAACTTAGTGCCCCGCTGACGAACCAGAATGTTGCCTGGAATGACCGCTTCGCCACCAAATTTCTTGACCCCAAGCCGTTTGGACTCTGAATCGCGTCCGTTTCGGGTAGAACCCGCTGCTTTCTTATGTGCCATAGGATTAAGCCTTAATCTCGGTTACTTCAATTTCAGTAAAGCTCTGGCGATGTCCGCCCTGACGACGTGAATGCTTACGCCTACGAAACTTAATGATTTCTATTTTCTTGCCACGGCCTTGCGCTGTGATCGTAGCAGTGACGCTAGCTTTCTCAAGCATCGGGGTTCCAACCGTCACATTAGCACCATCGGCAACCATCAAGACCTGGTCGATACTGATGCTCGAACCTTCTTCGCCTTCCAATTTTTCCACGCGCAGGGTTTCACCCTTGGTGACTTTATACTGTTTTCCGCCAGTAGCGATGACCGCATACATTAATATGGCTCCGAAGCGACTCTAAAAGGGTTGCGAATTCTATCGGCTGATTCGATGGGCGTCAATGGCCACAA
>RCNB010002587.1_pt1 | contig 11067 bp, 8 predicted proteins | sample 2041321 | NCBI WGS metagenome assembly RCNB01 (sample SAMN09708232, study PRJNA481090) | Marine sediment metagenome, whole genome shotgun sequencing project.
CGATGCCGAGGATACGCAAAGACTCATCGCCTTGGTTCTGGCGGATCACGATCAGGTGGACATACTCGTCAACAACGCCGGCATTTCGATCCGTCGAAGTGTCGCAAAGTCGTACGAGCGCGTGCACGACTTCGAACGCACCCTCGCCCTCAACTTCCTCGGGGCAGTGCGCCTCATCATGGGCTTTCTTCCTGGGATGCGCGCCCAGAAGCGCGGCCAGATTCTCAACGTGTCGACGATTGGCGTTCAAGTGAACGTCCCGCGCTACGGCGCGTACATCGCCAGCAAGGCCGCGCTCGATGCGTTCAGTCGAGTGCTGGCGGTCGAGGCCTTGAAGGACGGAGTCAAGGTCACGACGATCTACATGCCGCTCGTCAAGACACCCATGATGAAGTCGACGACGATCTACGATGCATTTCCGATGCGTACCCCAGAGCAGGCGGCGGAGCTGATCGTCGACGGCATAATCGAGCAGCCCAAACGAATCGCGACACCGATGGGCAATCTCTTCGAGTTTGCCTACGGGGTGGCGCCGAATGCAATCGATCGTGTCCTCAATGCCGCGTATCAGTTGTATCCCGAGTCAGGCGACAAGAAAGATCAACATGAGCCGGTCACCCGAGATGCGGCAATGTTTCAACGGGTGTTCAAGGCAGTGACTCGGCGTCGCCGCCGCCGTCGGGACTCCTAAGTTCACAGCGCCCGGTCAGGCCGCGATCGGACCGGTTTGTCTCGACCGGTGAGTCTCGACCCGCGCGGAGATCGCGTCCCGGGCACGGTCACGCAGCGCCGGTAGGTCCTCGACGCTCATACCCGCCGTTTCGATCGGTTCCTCGGCGTAGACGGTAATCTCGTTTCCGGAGCGGATGATGAGCGAGCCCTTGTGCATCACTTCATAGAGCCCCGTGACGGCCACTGGCACGATCGGTAGCTGTTGCTCGATGGCGATGCGAAACAAACCATCGTGGAAGCGTCCGACCTCGCCGGTGACGGTGCGATGGCCCTCGGGGAACCCGAGGATGGAGTGACCCCGCCCGACTTCCGTGCGCACTGCCTTACGAAGTGCTTCCACTGCGCCCTTGCGGTCCTTGGGTACAGGAATGGTTCCCCGCGCCTTCATAAACCAGCCGTAGAACGGGTACTCGAAATGAGTTTCGAGCTCGATGCCTTGTCTGAAGTGCGGCGTCGCGTTGTACATCGCGATGAAATCGAAGTGGCTCGTGTGATTCTGAATGAAGAGGTACGGCGTGGCGGCATCGATGGCCGGGTGCGCGTGATGAGTTTGCTTGTTGAATGTGAGAGCCAGCTGGATCTTCGAGTACCAACGTTCGAGAAACTGCACTCTGTCTGGCTCCACGAACTGGTAGAGAAGGGTGAGAAAAGAGACGGCAAACATCAAGAAGCCGCCTGATAGGATCCAAATGGCCACGCTTGCGAGCCGAGTCCACATTGTGGTGACGGGAATCATGCGATGAGGCGGAGGGCAGCTGGGAGCACGTCGATCGAACGTGGTGTGAGGTGAAAGAGTTCGCCATCGACGAGGACGGCCTGGTGTGATGTCTCGACGAACTCGACGCGGTCGACCTGGCGGGTCCAGACGTCGTCGAGGGCGGTGTGGGTGCCCGCGAAGATGCGGGCGAACGCGGCGATCAGAGCGGCTCTGCTGAGGCGACCGGCCCGGATGATGTCGAGCAAGCCGTCTGCGACCTCTGCATCGGGCGCCATTCGCATCGAGCCGCCCGTGTACTGGCTATTGGAGAACGAGGTCAGCACCGTCGTGGCATCATCGGTGGTGCCGGCATAGCGGAGCGTGTTCCGTTCATACCGCAATCGGGCCACGCACACGAGGACCGCGGCGATGTAGCCCGCTGCCCCGAGAAACTTGAAACGCTCGTTGGTCAGCTCTCCGGCGCGAGCGATGAAACCAGTGCCCATGGTGTTGATGAAATGGATGATGCCATCGTCGTGTCTCAAACGGAGCACGTCGATCGGCGTGCTCTCGCCCCGCGTGATCGCGCTTGCGGCTCCTTCGAGGTCGGTGATGCCAAAGTCGCGTAGGAAGGAGTTCCCTGTGCCGAGCGGAAGCATGGCAAGCTCGCACGCCCCGGCGAAGCCGGCAGAAACGAGTCCGTTGACGATCTCGGAGGCCGTGCCGTCGCCTCCCACGGACAGAAAGCGCCGACCGCCGTTCTCGGCCGCCTCTCGAGCGAGCGTGGCCGCGTGTTGAGGTGCGTCCGTGAACACGACGCTCATAGCGACGCCGCGGCGCTCTAAGTCCTCCAGGGCGTCCGGTGCCAATTTTGCACATCGACCACCTCCCGCCGCCCGATTGACGATGGCCTGGTAACGGGCGCTCACCGCGCGTCGACCGCGACGGTTGATGTCAACGCTCTATCCATCGTGGCCTCGGTGTGCGAGATAGCAGATCTAATGTCCAGGAGTGACGAACACATTTCATTCGCGACCGCCCTCCGCGAGCGGATAACAGCCGGCGACGTCGATGGCGTCGATGCGCTCTATCATGACGACGCGGTCGTCTGGCGCAACATCGACAATCGAGAACTCGTGAAGAAGCAGATGCTCCGAGTCATCGACTTCTTGGCGAACCAGGTAACAGGCCTGCGATACGACGACGTGCGTGTACGGTCCACCGACGATGGCTACGTGCAACAGCACACCTTGAGATGCACTTCTGCGAGTGGGGAGCCGGTCGAAGCCCGGGCTTGCCTCGTGGTCCAGCTTCGTGACGGGAAGGTCATTCGACTGGACGAGTATTTAGATTCCGCGGCGATGGCGCCGCTTCTGGGCTGACCTCGGGCCGCGCCGGTCGCCGATTCCTCAGCTCGCCTGCGCCGTTCGCTGTCGGGGGCGCTTGCTCTTGCCCGCGCTGGGGTCCCAGCGTCGGAACTGTGCGCGCGGGTTCCGCTTGTCCGGTCGTGAGACCGCCCGTTCGAACTGCTGCGCGACGTTGGACGAAATCTCGACAGTAGAGCTCTTGGGCGCGACTCGGATCTGGCCGACCAGGTCACTCGATACGTCGCCACGTCGACAGACCATTGCCAGCAGTCGTCGCGTGTCTGCGCCGGCTTGTTGGCCCCAGCTGACTTGATACGTGATGAAGTCGCCTTCTGATCGTTGTCGATTCTGCGGTTGCCGTTTCTGCCCCTTCGGACCTGCCTTGTGAGGCGTGCGCTCGCGTCGGGACTGGCCTGCGTCGTCGCGGACTCTCCTCGGCGTGCCGTGGCTTCGCTGAGCTTCCCGCTTCAGCAGACAGGCGACCAATTCGGTCGGCGAGTGCTCTCCGAGAAGGCGTTCGGCAAGCTCGAGAGAGCGTTTATCGCCGTCGCCGCTGGAGTCGGCGAGCTCACGGACGAAGCTGTCGCCCAGGCGTTCGTCCGCGGCCGCAAAAATGTCCTCGGGTGTGGGTATGGGTTCCACCTGCGCCTCGACTCGTGCGCCGCGCAATAGACCTTTGACCCGGAACTCCGCCCGCGAGGCGGCGAAAATCACGTTGGTGCCGCGACGTCCGGCTCTTCCGGTGCGACCGCTTCGGTGTGTGAATACGTCGGCGTTGTCGGGAAGGTCCACCTGAATGACACGACCGATGTCTTGCACATCGAGACCGCGCGCAGCGACGTCTGTCGCGACGAGGTACCGCACGGCACCACTCCTGAACTGCGTGAAGGTGCCGGTTCGCTCTCGCTGCGTCATCTCACCATTGAGCGCGCGCGCTGCCAGGCCCGCCGCGCAGAGCTCATCGGCGAGACGCACCGTTTCGGTCCGGGTGCGCACGAACAGAAGGGTCTTGTCTTCGGGATATCGGAGCAGGACGTTGATCGCAGCGTTGAAACGGTCCGACTGGCTCACACGCATGACGACGTGTTCGATATCTGCATTCGCTTTACCGAGCACGGTGCCCTGCACCGAGACTGGGTCCTGTTGAAGCCGATCCGCAAGCCTCACTACCTCGCGGGGGAACGTGGCGGACACCAAGTGCGTCCTGCGAGCGTCCGGTGCATAGCCCAGGATGCCATCGAGCTCTTCCTCGAAGTTCATGTCGAGCATCTCGTCGGCTTCATCGAGCGCGACGGTCTTGAGCTGGTCGAGGTTCAGGGCGCCGGCACGAAGATGATCGAGAAGGCGGCCGGGGGTTCCGATGACGACGTTCGGTTGCGCCTGGAGCTGGGAGCGTTCCTGCATCACGCTCGTTCCGCCGGTGACCACGAGGACCCGTGCGCCGAGTGGCGCGTATAGCCAGCGAAGCTCTCGTCCGAGCTGTCCCGCGAGCTCGCGGGTGGGGGCGATCAGGAGAGCGACGGGTGTCGCGGGGGCCGATCGCCGGCCTTTCTTTGGTTGGGCGGCTGCTGTCGCGGTCGCGATGGCGACGCTCGGCGCGAGAAGTAGACCGAGGGCCACGGTCTTGCCCGAGCCAGTCTGGGATGAAATGCGAAGGTCGCGGCCGCTCAGCTCGGGGTCCAAAATGGCCTGCTGAATGGCGGTGAACTGTTCGAATCCGGCTTTGCGCAAGGCGGCGCCGAGGCCCGCAGGGGCCTGCTCTAGTGTAAGTGGCTCAGACATGAAGGGCGCCTCATAGCACGAAGTCGAGAATTCACACCTTCGACCGTCGCCGGTAGGCCCGGGCGCTGGTCGCGTCGCGGCCTGGGATTCCTGCGTTTGTGCACGAAATTGCTGTGTTTTTCGTCTTCTGAACGGCCGTCAGCCGGGGATCTTCTTGCGATACAAGTGCCAGTCGAGATGGAAGCGGCCGTTGGGATACGTACCGATGCGGTTGTATCCGTGGCGCTCGTAGAACTGAGGGGCCTGGGTTTCCGCGGTCTCTAGCTGAATCACGTGGCAGCCGAGCTCCGCGGCGTGCTTCTCGAAAGCATGCATCAGCTCTGACCCAACTCCTCGCCGCGTGGACCCCTCGGCCACCACGATCTGTTCCAAGTACGCCATACCGCCGACGACCTTGTAGATCGCCACCCCGATGCATTGAGCTCCTTCGAACGCCCCTAATGCGTAGTCGAGTTGCTTCCAGTCGATTCCCTGGCGCCGGTTGTGGGGCGGCCAATGCACTGCGTTGAAATCGACCGCCGTTTGGACTGGGACTGGACGTGTGGTGGACATGTGACCTCGGCAACACCGCGCGGACTCCCGCTACCATACCTCTTGACGGGTGAAAGAGCGCGGGAGATCGTGCCGGGCTATGGAAGATCGGTCGCTGAATCTCGCGCCCGCAAGCGTCGCCGACTATCGCGAGCTTGCTCGAAAGAAGTTGCCGCGCCAGCTCTTCGACTACATCGACGGCGGTGCCTACAAAGAGGCGACGATGCGGGCGAATGTCGAAGACCTCCACGGCATCCATCTTCGGCAACGAATCCTGCGTGATGTGTCGGATATCGACCTCAGGGCAACGGTACTTGGCGAGCAGTTGTCTCTTCCGCTCGTGCTCGGGCCCGTGGGTTTGATCGGGATGTTTGCCAGGCGAGGAGAGGTCCTTGCGGCGCGTGCCGCGGAGCAGGAAGGGGTTCGGTTCTGTGAGGCGACCGTGTCGATTTGCTCGGTCGAGGAGGTGAGCGCCGCCACGAGTGCGCCGATCTGGTTTCAGCTCTACGTCATGCGAGACCGCGGCTACGCGGCCGAATTGATGAGGAGGGCTCACGAGGCCGGTTGTTCGGCGCTGGTGCTGACCGTCGACCTCGCCGTTGTCGGCGCGCGCTACCGCGACACGCGCAACGGCATGAGTGACGATGCCCCGACTTCAAAGAGGCTCGTTCGAGCATGGGATATTCTGTCGCATGCCGGCTGGGTGCTGGACGTTGCCTTGCGGGGGAAGCCCCTGACGTTTGGCAATCTCGAAGCGGCAGTTCCCGGGGCGCGGAACCCCGCTCAGTTCAAAGCTTGGGTCGACAGCCAGTTCGATCCGAGCGTGACCTGGGGAGATCTGGAGTGGGTTCGGCAACATTGGCCGGGCAAGCTCATTCTGAAAGGGATCCTCGATCCGGACGACGCCAAGGAAGCGGCCGAGCTTGGTGCCGACGCGATCGTCGTATCCAATCACGGGGGTCGTCAACTCGACGACGTTCGTTCTACCGCCTCCGCGCTCCCGCGTGTCCGGGACGCAGTGGACGGCCGGCTCGAGATCCTCGTGGACGGAGGCATTCACAGCGGCCTCGACGTCGTGAAGATGCTCGCGCTCGGTGCGAACGCTTGTCTGCTCGGTCGTGCCTGGGCCTACGCTGTGGCGGGTGGTGGCGAAGCGGGCGTAGCTCACATTCTGCGCATCATCCGGGAGGAGATGCACGTCGCCATGGCGCTCACGGGCAACACCCGACTCGACCAGCTCGGGCCAGAAGTCCTCGACCCTGCGTGAGCGGGTCCGAGCCGGCTAGGCCAAGGGTCTGTGTTCCGCTGGTACCGGCTCGGAGTTCGCGCCAGCGGCGAGGGTTCGATGGAGGATGGCGGGTGGACCGATGGCGTGTTCCTCGAACGCGTGCATCACCCGTAGATTGACGTCCGTCTCGAACGCCTTCTCGTACTTCGTGTCGAGCACGTAGGCTTTCAGGCGAATACGTACGGCGACGTAGTTGTCTTGGAGGACCTGATTGACCAGCACCTCTACCGGCTTGGGAAGATGCACGTAGCGACTGGTGAGACCAGCTTCCGTGACGATCTCACGGGCTTTCAGCACGTCCTGATCCGGTCCCACGTAGAAATCCATAGAAATCTGCATGTCGAGCGCACCATAGTTCCCGCAAGATGTGACTTCGGTCAGAAACAGGTTGTTGGGTATGGTTACCGTGTTGTCGTTTAGCGTCTGAAGGCGCACCGATCGAAGCCCAATCGCGGTGACGTCGCCGTACTCTCCGCCGAATGTCACTCGATCGCCAACCTGGAACGGTTGATCGAGCATGATTGTGACGCCGGCGACGAAAGAGGCGACGAGGTCGCGAACTGCGAAGCCAATCGCGATGCCTGCGGTGCCTCCGATCAGTACGAGCACTTTGTTGTCGAAACGAATGCTCAGCCCGATGACCGTCGCGATGGTGGCGATATACACGAAGAACTGCACGATCGCGCCGATCTTCTGCAAGAGCATTCGCCGCGTCGTGAATTGATTTCCGAGGTTGTCGACAAAGTTCTCAAGGAAACGAAGCCCGATCCATACGCCGATGATGACGAGCAACGAAGTAAATACTCCACCCCATCGAATCGATTGGGTGATCTGGATGATCACCTCGTCTGCGGGCGGATCTTGCGCGATCGCGATCCCGGGAACCAGCCAGCAGGCGAAGGACGCGATCAGGAGAGTCGGTCTTGATGTCTTCATGGTGAATACCTCAGAGCAACAGCAGATGCTTTCTTCGAAGGATACTCGTGACCGCCCTGTACCAATGGACTCTGACCTCGCAGACGCCGTCGTTCTCACTGATGTATCCATGCACGCGAGCCGCACGGAGGGCGTCGGCGACTTCGGCCGCGCTCAAATCGGTGCAGGCGACGACGTCATCTTCCGCAGCGAGCTCGAGCTGGACCACGGTTCGAAGGACGAAGTAGAAGGTGCTCGGCAGGTCTTCGAGTTGGCTGGCAGACGGTCCAGCGAATAGTCTCACACGGATCGCATCGTCTGGATGTCTGAGAAACAAAGACTCACGCCAGAAGTGCAGCGCTACCTGCGGGTTGCCGCCGGAGTAGTCCCAAAGAATTCGGTAAAAATCGCGTTTGGTCCGCTCTTCAGGAGAGACGTTCGAGGTTTGGAGTTGGCGGGGTACCACGAGACCCTCGAAGTCTGGTGTGATGCCCGCGGCCTTTGTCCGATCGTCAATCAGCGCAGCTATCTGCGATTCCTCCCACGGCTCGAGATAGATCACGCGGTCGACAACAGCACGGTCTCCGCGAGCGCGCTGGAGGTAGCCCCAAGCGGGCTTTCCGATGGCGATGAACCACGAGGTCTGAGGGCCGATCAGACGAGTAAGACGGCTCAGGCGATCGATGTCGCCCAATCCACCAATCAGAGGTCGGACCAATCGCTGCGCATCATCGACGCAGATGACGCGGGGGGCGCGCTCACGGAGAGCCTCGACTACGGCCTCCTCTGTTGCGGGTTCCGGCAGTTCGAGGGCGCGCGCGAACTGCCGCAACAGCTCAGGGAAACCTCCCGGCTGGCATTGCACCGAACAGAGGTCGCCGGGCTCCAAGTCGCCGGCAACTCGCTGGAGGAAAGTCGATTTTCCGAGGCCGCGCTCACCAACCACTGCAACGATGGCGTGATCGTCAGAGCGAACTAACGCGCGCATCGCATGGACCCGATCGGACATGTAGGACGTGATCAGCGCAGGAGGCGTCGTTGGATGTGGCGCCAGTGCGTCCCGAAGCTCATCGGGGATTGGCTCGGTCCCGTGCTCGGCTGGTGTCGTGGACGAGCTCTTCTCGATCCCCCTCCGAAACAAGTAGGCGAGAAACCTACGCAATGGCGCCAGCTCGCTGACCCGGCTAACGAAAAAGGCTGCAACGCCCTCGGCGAGAAGGTACACGCCGCCGATCGCGGCGGCCGGATACTTCAGCACGCCTTGCTCGTGTGCCGACACCCAGCGGAGTAATCGAGATGTCTCGCGACCCTTTGCCCGCTCGAAGATCGTGTCTGTCCACCAAAACACGAGCACCATTGCCAGCGGGATTGCCACAAACCAAAACGAACGGATCACCCATGCGTAGATCGCGCCTTTGCCGACCGTGGCGAGAGTCAACGACAAGATCATGCCCAGCACGACCACGCTCACGCCGACCATTCGCAAGGAGCGGAATCGCAGCTTCGCTGAAGACTCGCTCGAGAAGCCCTGACGACTTGCTGTCGCGTCGACCAAGTGGACCACAAAGGCGCCGGTCAAGAGCCAAAGGATCACGATTCGGATGTACTCGGCCTCGGGCGCACGACCGGTCCTGGTAATCAGGGCGAGCAACAGCGCAAAAAACACGAACCATTCGATCGGCTTTCGTAGTCGGCGCAAGTACCAGGTCAGGGTTGCGACCCCCCTGGTGAACTGCGTTTGGGGGCGCTTCTGTAGCCAGCTGATACGGAGCCGCTCGAGTGTTGAGTCGGCCCGTCTTCGCCACCAGCGAAAACCCAACACGAGAAGAAGAAACTGAAACAGCGAGATGAGGACCGGGCCCGGCATGGCGCGCAGCTCATCGTATTGGCGCGCGATCTGCCTGGGCAGCGACAACAGGTGAAAACGAGCCTCGAGAACTATCTGCTCTAGCTCGCGCTTGACCTGCGCAATGCCTTCGGAGCCGAATCCTTCGAGCCTATCGCGCCGTGGTTGGCTGAGCATCTCAAAGAGGCGAAGACGAGATCGGTTCATCATGACGATGTCGTCTCGAAGCGAGGAGGCGCGATCCCACCTCAATTGGGTCTCGGCCGCTTGCAGCTGGATCGCCGAAGTCGCGATATCGGTGCGCAGCTCTCGTATAGAGCGGTCGTCCATATCCGCTGTAAGCGGGTCCATATCGGAGTCGGAAGGGGTCGGGATCTCCGCTGGTGCGGAGGTGACCGCATCGAGCGCAAGGCTGAGTTCCCGCCGGGCGCTCGTGAGATCCTCGACCAACGATCGGTAGAGCGCGTCCGCCTGTTTCTCTCTGGCGGCGCCTGGGGGTAGGCTATTTCGGCACTCGCGGACCCGGCGACGCCACGCCAGCGCGGACTCCGTGGTTTCCGCCAGTGATGCCTGACGATTCGCGAGTTCGGCGCCGACCTTGGCCTGAGCCGCTTTGACGCCGAGGAGCCGAGCCCGGCGATCGGCGACGAGTCGGAGCGCTTCGGTTTCTGCCGACTGCGAATCCACCAGAGCGAGGTCACGTTGCTGCGCGGCCTCCTGGGCGGCTAACTCGGCCTCGGCAACCCGTTCAACCATGGCGTCGGAGGTGCGGCTGTTCGGTTCGACCTGATTCGCGATGAGTTCGCTGCGGGCGTCGTCGCTCAGTGCGATGATGCGTCGCCACAAGGAGTCCCGTCGCCATTGTGCCGCTTCTAGCTCTGCGTCGAGGTCGCCCTCGTTGGAGTCGGTCGGCGGGCTCTTGTCCACCGAATCGGGATCCAAGAACCGCCGCCGCCGCTCCTCGCTGGTGGCGAGGTCCGCCAAATCGCTCGCGTCGATCCGTAGGAGCGCCTGGGGATCAATCGAAGGATCCAGCGCTCCCTCGAGGAACGCCTCCAGCTGATCGGCTTCCGACCGAAGCGCTGCAAGTTTTGCGGTCTTGGCCTCAGTTGAGGCGGCTTGGGCTTCGGCTTCCCGACGTCGACTCTCGTGCTTCGAAAGAATCTCCGCGCGCCTCTCGGGCGAAAGCGCCAGAAAGGCCGCCCTCGCTTCGACGAGCTCCCGGTGGGCGTCCTCGAGCGGGTCTCCGGTCCGCGTCGGTTGGCGGGAAGATCGCTTGCGGCCCGTTCTGTTCTGGCTCGGCTTCCGGTCCCGTCCGACTTCGCGCAGTAGCAATTCTAGCTCTGCGCCTGCTCCCTCCGATCCGAGGTCGATTGTGAACAGGGCGTTCGGATCGACAGCGACGTCCAGTCGTCCCTCCCTCAGTTCTCGGATTTGCCTCGTCTGGTCACGCAGCTGCTCGATGGCGAGCGCTTCGACGTCGGGCGCCGCGAGCGTGCCCGAGGGAACGCCGGCGTCCAGCGGTGGGGCGTCACCGACCGCGGTTGCAGCGAAGCACCACACGGCCATAGCCATGCCAATTGCCAGTCGATATTTGCTAGCTATCACGGTTACTCAAGCGAGGCGCTGTAAGAAGTGGTCCACCCGGGCTCGTGAACGCTGAATACAGCACTTCGCTATGCGTGCGCCACCCGCTTCGTACACGAGACAGGGTCGATCGTGTTTGTTCTCTGAATCACTTGGCGGGCGGCTTAGAAAGTAGACCGTACTGCGATATTTGTTGGCTTTGTTGATGAGCGGCGCGCTCATCTTCGGTTGTGGGGAAGGGAGCGACGGCGATGCGGGCTCAGGCGGCTCGGGAGGTGCACTCACTGAGAAGCTCCCCGACAGGCCGTCCACTGCTACAGCG
>RCNB010002588.1_pt1 | contig 11063 bp, 12 predicted proteins | sample 2041321 | NCBI WGS metagenome assembly RCNB01 (sample SAMN09708232, study PRJNA481090) | Marine sediment metagenome, whole genome shotgun sequencing project.
AGATGATTTCTTATTTATTCTTCAGGATCCAATAAATGAAAAAGAAACTCAGGACGTTGCAGTTATAACAGTATCCAAAAATGTTGCAGGTGAAGTTTCTATGCAGATCATTGGAGATAAGGAATTATATGGAAAAGATTATGTTATTGAGCCCCGTACAGAAGCTGTAGAGTCAGTGACGTCAAATCCTGCATATATCGGTAGTGACCCGGTTATAGTAAATGTTCAGCCAACAACACAAGTTGTGGTGGTTCAATCGGCACCAATAGTTCAATATGTGTATTCACCAATGTACGCACCTTATTACCCACCGTATTATTATGGAGCACCCTACGCTCCTTACTTTAGAGCCGCTGCTGTAGTAAGTATTGGCATTTATCATCATAATAATTATCATCATCATAATAATTATCATGGTGGTCATGGAGGAAATGTAAACATTAATAGACAAAACAATTTCAACAATTACGATAGAAACACTCGAAATTCCTCTAATACTGTACAGAACAATGTTAAAAATGGGAATTTCAAAACTTCAGGCCAAGGAGGATCACGCCCTTCAAATAGAGCATCTACAGGAGATAATAGAGCAGGCAATAATAGATCAGGCAATAATAGAGCATCTGCAGGAAATAATAAAGCAGGAGATAATAGATCAGGCAATAATAGAGCATCTGCAGGAAATAATAAAGCAGGCAATAATAGATCATCTACAGGAAATAATAGAGCATCTACAGGTAATAGGTCAACATCTCCGAAGTCATATAACAGGTCCTCCGCCTCCAGATCGATGGGATCATCATCTCGTTCTCCCAGTGCAAGTCGTTCATATAGCGGTGGTGCAAGCAGAGGTGGTGCAAGCAGAGGTGGTGGTCGAAGACGATAAAATTTTATTGAACCATAAACTGACGAAAAAAGGAGGCTATTTCAAATGAAATGGCCTCCTTTTTTAAAATTGCTGTATACCTCTAATCAATGGACATATCAGAGGCACTCATATCTCTAAGACACACATATTGTCCGTCTCTTTTTTCAAACAGACTCATATAATTTCCTGTATTAACAGCAGTATTAGTAGAATCAACCACCGTATAATAACCTATTTCCAACACTTGAACTCCATCTTTGGATGGAAATACTTCAGTAGTCGTAAATGAAATTTTGTTGGTATTTGTAGAAATATCCATTTCAAAAAATTCCATTCTTTCCTCTTTGCTTCTTAAAGGAGTCATGTTTTGGTAAAAAGTAACGGCATCATCAGCATAATAACCTATCTTCTTAATCTCTCCACTATTATATATTTCAGCAAATTGGTTCTCCCTAGCTTGAATATCTTTTTTTACTTGTTCTTTATCAATCTGTACCGAAGTTGATTTTTTCCCATTCGTATTACAAGAAGCCATCAATAAAAATAGACAACCAAATACTATTCCTTTTGCTAACATGTTTTTCATAATTATCTTTTATTAAAAATGTAGATTTCGTTATTATGTCAAAAGTAAGATAAAAACAGTAATTTATTTGACTAACATTATTTACATCCAAAAATGTTTTTCAATGCTATTGTTTTTTATTGAATGCTTTCCAAATGCATAAGTGAATTATGCCATACAAACATAAGGAGATAAACTTAAGATGTGTATAGTTCATTGCTTCTTACTTAAATATAACTCCCGAAACATTAATTCGTATTAGAAAGAGGACTTCTTGATTTGAATCAATGAAAATGATTACTCTTTATGTAGATCTTTGTACTCATATAAAAAATGCTACTATGGTTTTGGAAACGGAAAAAGACGTGATTTTAATCGACCCAATGTTAGGAGACCAAGGAATCATGCCATCTTTTACCCTTTTCAGACATAAAGCAAGAAAAAATCCTACTGTTCCTCTTCCTAAAAACTCTAAATTGATATTAGAAAAAGTAACACATTGCCTAATAACTCATCAGCACCCAGACCATATTGATAGTAAAGGAGTTGAGTTCTTAATTAAAAAAAACATTCCCATTACTTGCAGTATATAGGACGAAAAAGCATTTAAGAAAAGAAGCTTAAATGTCGTTCAATCATTAAAATATTGGGGAAAACCAATATCGCTGGATAAAATCAATTCTCCGATTAAATGGGAATTGACCCCCACTTTGTCTCCTGAAGGAAAATATTTCTTTTATGAGTTAGATAGTAAGATCATGCAAATTGACTTGGTTGAATTATTACCGTTGTAATAAGGTCACGATCTCATAAGATTCTATCATTCTGGCTTTGTCAATTGCTGTATTACCCTTGAAGTTCTGAATTTCCTCGTCCGCCCCATGTTCAATCAATAACTGAACAATCTCCTTCTGATTGAAACTAGCAGCCGAAATTAAAGCTGTGGATCCCAGTGCGTTCTGTGAGTTAATTCGACCTCCTGCTTGTAGCAGGGTTTTCGCGATTTCGGTAAACCCATTGAAGCTGGCTGCCATCAGAGCAGTGTTTCCCACCGGGTCTGGCATATTGGGATCGGATCCATGTTGAATCAACCATTTTACCATATCTGCCTGGTTAAAGTAACAGGCTAAGAGAAGAGGTGTAAATCCCTTATCATCCTTTTGATTTACCATAGCTGGATTGGCTTCAAGGGTTCCTTCAGCGATAGAGATATCTCCTTCCTTGGCGATTTCATGAATACTTTTTGTCATTTTATTTAAGGTTTAAAAGGGATAACAATCATTACGAAAATGGGGTTTGAATTCAAGTTTAGATTCTTAATTCTAGAAATCTTTAAACCAATGACTCAATTGCCCTGCTTCCACAATAACAAATCTAAGCGCTAGTCCACCCAGTATTACCAATATAGGTGCAATCCGGGTATGCTTGATTTTATTATTTACTTCTAGTAATTGTATGATCAAAGGAATCACAATTCCAAGTCCTACCACTAAGCCCCAAAAGCTTAATGCGTATTCCCCATTTATTAATAACATTGCTGCCTTCATATGGACCCCTGATGTACTCACTAAACTTACCAGCATCATGATAATAACTACCAGTTCAACGGATAAGAATATATTATCAACCTTAGCCAGTAACTCCCTTTCATACTTGTCTTTTGCGATCATGTGAATGAATGCTGCTGCACCAGATAAGCCGGATGTAAGGAAAAGTACCCATAATATAGATGTGCTCCAGAGCGGACGTGCACCAAGAGAACTTAACAATACACCTGTATACATACCTAGCATGACTCCAAATATAATATTCAACATTCCGAGGGTCTTAATACGGAATATGTTTGCCTTCAAAAACGTTCTGATTTTTCCCAGAAAGGCAAATTTTTTGATATATTTTTCGGGCATGCTAAAAATTATTCCTGCTATCAGGATGGGATAAATAAATAGTAATACCCATGACCCCCATGACATCGGGGAGGTTATTTCGAAAGTGGTATAGAGTCTCCAGGTATATAGCTTGTGCTCCAAATCAAGAAACAACGCAATCATTCCTACACTTAACAAAACAAAACTGATAAATGGCAAATACAGGCGCGCTTTTTCCGACTCCTTAAACCTGCCGATGAAGAGAAAGTATCCGGAGATAATCATCATACCAGCAACTAATCCCCCAAGAAAGAGATAGACTGGGATTTCCCAACCCCAGATATGCATCGAAGGGTCTATCATTTCATTGATTCTTGTATTGGTTATTTCTTGCATTATTTTTAAGTTAAATAGAATATTTTAGGCTTCAACCCCACTTCAGGCAGTAAAGAATGGTGTTCCCGTGAATTTAATAATTGACTTACATTACTATCCGGGTCATTAAGATCTCCGAAATGCATACATTTTGTTGGGCATACTGCAACACAGGCCGGATCATCACCATTCTCAACCCTATGATTACAGAAGGTACACTTATCTACATAACCTTCTGGATGAACGTAACGAGCATCATAAGGACAGGATGCAATACACGCTTTACAACCTATGCATATATCTTCAGTGACTAGCACAATCCCTCCTTCAATGACGTGGCTTGCACCCGTTGGACAACAATCAACGCAAGGAGTAATTTCACAGTGATTACATCGTTCTGATCTAATTTCCATGTTAAGGGTAGGGAACTTTCCTGTTACTTCTGTGGTTATCCAGTCGCGACAAAACCCGTCAGGCACATTATTTTCTGTTTGACAGGCAACCACACAATCCATGCAGCCAACACATGTATTAGTATCTATTACCATTCCATATTTTACCATATTATATCTCCTTTTTGAAGTTTACAAAATTGATATTCATTCCAGTTCCGCCCATAATTGGATCCATTTTATATTTAGAAGTAAGTTGTGAATCACTTGCTCCCACTTTATAGGTTGATGTAAATGCCTTTGCCTGTTGTCCAAATCCGTGGACCATGTAGATACAATCTTTTCTTATTCTTTCAGTAGCTTTTACTAGGACTGGATCGGTTTCTATACCATCTGTATTCTTAATCCTGACTTTATCTCCCGATTTTAATCCGAAACTTTCTGCAATATCTTTGTTGATCCATACTTCATTTTGTGGCATCATGTCTTTCAGATATCGGTATGATTGAGTTTTACTGAATGTGTGAACCGGTGCTCTTCCGAACAATAACCTGAAATAACCCTCAGGTGGCTCTTCATGAGCCGTATATTTTGGTACTGGGTCAAATCCATTTTCCTTCATCTGTGATGAATAAAATTCAATTTTTCCGGATGGAGTGCGAAATTTGGGTTCAACTCCTTCCTCAAAGTAAATAGGTTGTTTTGGGCCTGTGACGACCCCTTTCTTTTTCATTTCATCTAGGCTGAGCCCAGCTCCCTTTAATCGTGTATCAAGATATTCTTCAGCATTTTCCCAAGGGAAATACTCACTCAATCCTAATTTTTCCGATAGCTTTTTAGCTATCCACCAGCTGGGTTTTTGATCATTGGGGGATTCAACAACCGGCTGACGGAGCGAAACATAATTGGTTTTAAATGGGTCCGTATTTAAATCATCATATCGTTCTAGATAGGTTGATTCAGGTAACACCACATCGGCCCATCCAGCAGTTTCACTCGGAACTACATCAACAACTACCAGCAGGTCAAGATTTTTAATTGCCTCAATGGTCTCTTCCTGATTTGGCATACACGCCATAAGATTAGTTGCATAAGCAAACCAACCTTTTATTGGATATGGCTCCTCTGTAATAGTCGCCTTCCTGATTTCAGTGGATAAACCAGTACCTGGAGTAAGGAAGGGAAATTTATTGTTTGCATCATCAACAGTCGGTTTTGACGGGCTTGGGTATGGTATATATTTGTACTTGGGAATCGGATAAACAGAGGGCACATACAACCCCCCCTTTCTTCCCCAGCTTCCTAATAGCGCGTTTAATAAAGCAATAGCACGGCTTCTCTGGGTATCATCGCCATACCATGTAACATGTCTCCCGGGGTGAACCAGAGAAGCTGGTTTATATCGGGCCATTTCATGCGCTGTATCCCTAATAAGCTGTGGATCAATATCTGTTATCGGACCTGCCCATTCAGGGGTATTATCTTCAATTTCTGCAACAAACTCTTCAAACCCAAATCCATATTTATCAACATAATCAACATCATACAACTTTTCTTTTACAATGACATTTATCCAAGCAAGGATTAGGGCCATATCGGTACCCGGTTTAATCGGTAAATAATATTTTGCCTTACTGGCAGCAACAGAAAAGCGGGGATCCACCACAATTATAGATGCGCCTTTTTCAATAGCCGTTGAAAATTCCTGAACCTGAGTATTGTGCATGTTTTCGCCAAGGTGACAACCAATCAACGTGAGACATTTTGCATTTTCTATATCGGTTCGTTCTGGAGAATGAACCCAATCTCCATATGTTAATTGAAAACCAACTTCTCTAGGGCCGCGGCATTGGGCATATGCAGGCGCACATATATTCCTTGATCCATAAGCTTTAAACAAATGATCGAAGAATTTGCTACTACCATGAGAGAAAAGCGTCATAGATTCAGGTCCATACTTGGATTTGATTATTTCCATTTTCTCCGCAATGAAATCCAGTGCCTCACCCCAGGTAACCTCAACCCATTTATCTTCTCCGTCAATCGTTCTCCTGATCAACGGGGATTTAAGTCTGTCTTTGGAATAATTGACCCCAATTCCTCCGGTACCTCTTGGACAAAGTCTGCCGTTGCTGAGAGGATCGTCTGGATTGCCCTCTATTTTCCACAATTCATCATCTTTCAAGTAAGCAATTGCTCCGCATTTCCAAAAACAGATATCACAAAAAGTGGGTATTTTTTGAATACCGTCTACACCTTTTCCATTTATTTCATCAAACAATTTGGCCCCTTTTACAATCGGGCTTAGTGCAGTTGCGGCTACAGTAGCACCAATTGTTGCAGTGGAAATCTGTAGGAATTTTCTTCTTGATGTTAGCATTGGCAGTTCCTTTTTTTTAATAGTTACCTGTGAATGAGACGTCTATCTCTATCAACCAAGGTGAGTTAGATAGAGCATTAGAACAAGGTAAGTAATATTTTCTTTTTTCACAATACCACCTTAGCGGTATAATTGGTCAGCGTATTACTACGCTCCATTTATTTTGAAGATATCCTATATTTAGTCAATTTAATTTAAAAACCTTTAGATTCGGTGAGACTCTAAAGGTTTGACAGTATTACCGTTATACCTGTATGGTATTTCGTGCAAAAAACGAAAAACGAGCTCCCAAGGCTCAAAGAACTGAACGAATTCTAAGTAGGAAAAAAGAGGGGATTATCGACACATTTAACAAATACAGTTGCTAGCCATCCATAAATGCCCTTGCTATTAATTCTTGCTCTCCTCGGGAAATTCCAATTTCGGTAGCAAGGTTTCGCCATTGACCAACCGAGCTAAGGACTTCTTCTATTATAATATCCATTTGTTTGTTGTCTAAGCGGAAGTACTCCCCTACACTTTTTGTCAAGTCCAAATCTAAGGCATTATTATCCATATCTATATGTAGTGCCAAACCATCTTTACCTATAGAAGGGTTTATGTCATAGGCTGGAGAAAGCACCCAACCTTTGGATGTCAGGATAAAGCCATGATTTCGTAAATGGTCATCCGTATTGGAAATGGCGATATTAAAAACAATCCTGCGCCATAATTGTAGAAGGTTTTTATCAATATTCACTCCGTTGGTTTGGATAAATTCGGCAATGTCCAAATAGCTGGCAGGATTATCACGGACGGTATCCTCATTATTCTCTGTCATGGTCATTGCTGAGGAGAAATGGATACGTTCCCCTTTTTCACGATCAAAACGTTGCGTAAAAAAAGTATGATAGTTCCCTGTGATTTTTTCTATTCTGGAGGGTGCCATTTCAATACCACATATTATCGCCAATTGATATGCCAAAAATTCTCAAGCTCCTTTATCTATAGTATCATTCTTTGAGGGGAATTTGGCTATCCAAAGATTGCCGCTTTCATCCAAAATATTAGCTTTAGGTCTTGCGCCTCCTAAAGAAGAGCCTGGAGCCATAAGAACGGCCAACCATTTTTTCGCTTCTTTGGTATCGGTGTCATTCTCAAAATTTTGGGCAGCTTCTTGAAGTTCCCTAACCGATGACCAAGGTGGGGTCGGATTCTTTTCACTATTATCTAAAAATGGACCATCAGGGTCAGTCTTAAAACGCAAAGCTCCCATTCGGCTTTCGTCGTATACACCTAATAAAAAATCAATCTCATATAAAGTAGGTGCTTTTTGGTCTTTTTCTTTTGCGTCTTGGGCGGCACATCTTTTCATCAGTGTTCTTCCCCAAGTATCTGGCATACTATCCAAAAAGACCCTGAAGTTTTCTTTGTTATTTGGGTATTGTGGCCCAGAATAGAACTGAATATCAGGATCCAGCAATAGTTGTTGCTCTGACTTTATCTAACCCTTATTATATTCAAAACTGAACGCTTTCTTTCCTTTAGCATAATGAGCAGAAAGAACCCCTATTATCTTAGGCTTTGGCATACCCAGCCAATGTGCGTAAACAGATATGTCAAATTTATTTTGTGCCATTACTTTGTATTATAACAAATCTAAGTCTTGTAATTTTCTGCCGAATTCATCATCATTCGCCAACTTTAAGAAATCGTCTTGTAAGCCTAGCACAACCAGGACATTAAAATATGAGCCAACGGCCACCTTAGAACTTCCTTTTTCAATTTGATAAAGGGTCTTTCTATCTATCCCCGCTCGTTCTGATACCTGAATAGTTGTAAGCTTTCTTCGCTTGCGGGCCAGCTTGATATTTTCCCCTACTTGTTCCATTATCTTTTGATATTTTGGAAAAAGAACAACTTTCTTATTTTTCATTTTGAGTAATATTTTCCCCAAATACACATTTTTTGAGGAAATTAATACTCATTTTTTGAAAATATTCTTTAAATCTACAGATGCGACAGAACCCTGGTAACTAATAGTACATAAAAAGCCCGAATTCTAGCGCTAATCCAATATTTTATTGTAAATACCGGCACCAATAAAATTAGCTTGCTCACCAAGTTGACGTTGGATTCTGATAATTTCGTTCCATTTGACCATTCTTTCGCTTCTTGCAAATGACCCAACTTTTAGTTGTCCGGCATTGGTGGCCACTGCCAAGTGAGCTATAAATGCATCTTCTGTTTCACCTGATCTGGCAGAAATAACAGGAAGCCATCCTGCCTTCTGGGTTAAACGTATGGCCTCTATTGTTTCGGTGACCGACCCGATTTGGTTCAGTTTTATCAATACCGAGTTTGCCAATTCTTGTTCAATGCCCTGTTCAATACGTTTTATATTAGTCGTGAACAAGTCATCACCAATAATCTGGACCTTAGTGCCCATCTCAGATTTAAAGCGTTTCCAATTAGCAATATCGGTGTCTGCAAATGGATCCTCGATAGAGATTATCGGATATTTTTCACACCATGATTTCATTAGGTGGTAAAATTCATCGGGTGTATAAGACATCTTATCCAACGGTAAATTATAATGAGTACCATCATATAAATCACTTGCGGCGATGTCCAACGAAATTGCCACATCCTCTCCGGCTACATATCCTGCCTTATCGACGGCTTCCAAGAAAACCTCAAAGGGTTCTTCGTTTGTTTTATAGTCTGGCCACCATCCGCCTTCGTCTGCAATCCCTACACACTTGCCCTTTGCCTTCATTACTTCACCCGTAGCATGATAAAGATTATGGGTAATTTCGAGTGTTTCTTCGTAAGTCTTTGCACCGACTGCAATTGCAAGAAAATCTTGAATATCGTTTGCCCAATCTGCATGGGCCCCTCCACCAAGTATTTGAATCTCATTTAGAGGTATTAAATTTCCTTTTCCTTCGCCCAAATATTCATATAAAGGTATCCCTTTGGCATTCGCTGCGGCATTTGCCACGGCCATGGACACCCCTAGAATAGCATTGGCACCCAGGCGTGATTTATTTTCGGTACCATCCAATTCTATCATTTTTCGGTCGATATGATGCTGATCAAACACCGATTCGCCAATAACTAAGGAAGCGATTTCCGTTTTAACGTGTGACAAGGCTTTGAATACAGATTTCCCCCTGAACTTAGACTTATCGTTGTCCCGTAGTTCAAGTGCTTCAAATTGGCCGGTAGAGGCCCCTGATGGAACTAATCCATGTCCTTTTATGCCATTTTCCGAAGTAATTTCCACCTCAACGGTCGGATATCCCCTCGAATCGTATATTTGATAGGCATCTACTTGTTTTATTTTCATAATTTTCTTTAAATTTTCATTAGGTTGTTATACGGTTTCGGACCATTTGGTAGTAAGGACTTCAAAGTTGTAGGTGCCATTGGACAGTTCCTGGTATACAAAATCCCTGACCTTTTGTTGTTGCCCGGGGTTTAAATATTCGACGGGGGATTTACCGTCAACCCTCGCCAACATCAATAGTAAAAGTAAGTGAACCAATCTGGCACCAAACTTTTCGTCAAAAATATTACCTGAATGTATCTTATAACTTTTCAACGTTACCTTTGCCAACTCTATAAATTCTTTAACCATTTCGGGGGCATACAATGCCTTTAAAAGAAAATGGTTTAAAAAGAAAGCCAAGTCAAAAATAGGGTCCCCATACCATGCGACCTCACAGTCCAGTAAAACAAAACGATCAGGGCCCACCAATATGTTCTTAGGACTAAAGTCACCGTGGACAAGACATTTCTTTACTGATGCCAATCGCTTTGCCTCCTCATAGAAATATGCTTTCAAATCCGAATGAAGTTTCCCCGTTGTGATTAAATAGGGTTCAATACGCAGCTCGTGAAAATTGGCCAATGTCTCAAAATCCTTTTCCACAGTAGGGTCACCGGCCGACTTATTATGTATGGTCCCCATAATTTTGCCTGCGGTTTTGGCATACCCAATAACAATTTGTTTGTTCAGCAGTAGTTCTTTCCAGTTGGTCAACCCGTTTTCAAGCATTTCCATGCAAAAAAAATGATGATCTTCATCGCTGTAAAGGATAGCGGGCACCGTTTCAGGTAAAAAGTCGGCTACATATCTTATGTACTTCTGTTCGATATGATTCCGTTTTACATCGGCAAACCAATCGTCTTTTACTTTTAGTTTTGCCAAGGCACGTTTGAGCACAAACCTGTTGTTTCCATCGTCAATTAGCAATATCTCGCAAGATACACCACCGCCCAACGTTCTTATTTCAACAGAGGAAGAATTAAGAATATTTTTCTCGACCAAATAGTCAATCAATTCATCTTGGCCCATATTTATTCATCTATATAGAAGTTCATAGGTTCTGTCGCATCTGTAGATTTAAAATAGGAAAAGATTAGTTAAATACACTATCATATTGCCAAAGAATTAAAGGATTCAAAGTTTGAATTTTTGGAATTAATAAGTTGGTTTTTCTTTATCATTTGTACAATTTCAATTCCTGCAATAGTTCTTTTGGCCGATTCAAAGTTTTTAAACCCCAGTCCTTGTATCAATCTCCATTTTATTTTTCGATGATCTTGCCCTATTATGTTATTGAGATAC
>RCNB010002589.1_pt1 | contig 11061 bp, 9 predicted proteins | sample 2041321 | NCBI WGS metagenome assembly RCNB01 (sample SAMN09708232, study PRJNA481090) | Marine sediment metagenome, whole genome shotgun sequencing project.
TCAACAGTTATAATAGTTTTAACTATCGGTACGATTAGTGAAAATGTAGATCAAGCCATTCATAAATCAGATGACAATGATGGTATTGCACATTATGATATGCGTTTTATTAAACCACTTGATGAAAAGCTATTGACTTCGATTTTCAAAAAGTATGAAACTATTATAACTGTTGAAGAGGGAACTGTAAAAGGCGGTTTTGGATCTGCGATTTTAGAATTTGCAACCTTAAATAAATACAATAATATTATTGAGATTTTAGGAGTACCTGATTCTTTTATAGATCAAGGTAAAGTAATAGAGTTACAAGAAATATGTGGGATTGACGTTGAAAGTTTAACGCAATCCTTTAATGCTTTTCTATAGCCTGTTTATTCAATTTGAGAAAGAAGCGTATTAGTTTCTTGCTTAAAATCTAAATTTTCAAATTTAGAAGTTTCTTGTTTCGAGCTATCTGATGATTGTGTAAATAATAACAAACTAGCAATAGTAAGTAGAAATACACTTAAAGCGAAAAGTAGGTTTTTTTTCATCTTAAATAGATTTGGTGCTAAAAAAATTATTTTTGAATTAGATTAATCCCTCAATTCCCGACAAACATACACTTTTTATCGTTTAAATGCAAATAAATCGAAAAAAATGTAAAGAATATCTTATTTAGAATAAAAAAAGAGAGCTAAATAGCTCTCCTTTTTTATCTATTTATCCAAATTTTATTTGATCACTATCTTTTTAGTAGCTGAAATATTATCATTTGTATTAAATTTAACCAAATACAAGCCAGAGGATAAATTTAAGTCTAAAGTTCTAGGATTTTCTGGTGATAACTCTAATTGAGAAGTATACACTTTTTGACCATTAATATTATATATATCTAGGTTTGTTTTTCCAAAATTAAGAGTAGATTCAATATTAAATTGACCATCAGAAACTGTAGGATATAAATTAACTCCATTTGCTAAAATATTTTCTTGAGTTGACAATGGACTTGAGGTAAATTGGCTAGTAAACATACCACGTCCAAAAGTAGATGCTAAAATTACATTATCAGAACTTCTTAAATCCAAATCAACAACCTTCACATCACTCATTCCATTATAAGATTGAATCCATGTTGGACTTGATTGAGTATAGTCAGCGGTAACCCAAACACCTAGTTCAGTACCTATAATTACTTCATTTGTTATTAAAGGGTTTTGTAAAATACACTTAACAGGTATATCGGGCAAATCTCCTTCTTTGTTAAACCAATTAGTTCCACCATCATTTGCAAACCAAACACTTGGTACTCCATAGTTATGCATTGTAACAAATATTTCGGATTCATTTTGACCAAATTCAATATCTGAAATACTTCCAACAAAACTAGCACCAGTAATATCATTAAAAGTTGGTGTACCATCTGCATTGTCGATACTTAACAATTTCCCATTTAGTAGACCTATGAACAATTTTGTTGATGCAGCTGTATAAGGCGAAACTTTAAATGCAGTAGGGCTAGAAGTCATCAAAGGATCTGACAAAAAAGTATTTGCCTGAGCAGGACCACCTGGAATAAATTCTGCTATTCTTTCTAGACGATACGTTGTAGAAATGGTAGCTCCCGTAGTTGTATTATAATTACGAAACGACGCATTAGAATATAAAATATTTAAATTTTTATCAAGCACTGCTTCATTAATGAAGCTACCGTTCTGTGTATTGGCAGTGCCAGCAGCAGCACCAGTATCAGGTCCAAGGCTAGATATTAGAGTCGATGAAGCGAAATTTAAAGGAGTAGGGTACGCAACATAACGATGGTCATTTTGGACATATGATTGAATGACGTAACCATTTCCAGCATCAATTTCGGTGTAACCACCATCCCCTGCAAATGTTTCCGTAAAAGTGTTGCCGCCTGATGTTGCGTCAATTACATGAGGTGTACCATTGTCTTGTGTCCCACCAATGATATCATCTCCATCTGCACCATCAACATCATCTATTGAGCCGTAATAAAATTGTATTGTGTTGTAATCCTTATTTCTATGGGCAATAGCGGTAGTGCTTCCACCTGCTAGGGTTATATCATCTGTGTAATAAATTCCTCCATCATTACCAAAAACTACTTTCTTTTCATTACCAGTTCCTAGTCTAAAAACAATTGCATGCTGGTCTGCATGAACAAGAGATGCGGTGAAACCGCTTATATCATACCATTCAGATATCTGGGTCCAGGTTACCCCATTATCAGAAGAAGAAAATAAATCTATTCCTCCTATATATAAATTATCATTCCCATCGGCCTCAACTTCCAAATCGTAAAATGCTTGCCCCCTAGTAAAATCACCAGCTGGAATTGTTGCCGTATCCGCATCAACAGGTTCAGTAGTAATTTGTGTTGGTGCTGTTGCAAAAGCATCAGTAGTTGTCCACAAATCAGGTAATCCATTAACACGAGCCAATACCCATAGAGTATTTGCACTATTTTGTGAGGTTTCTAGCTCAGTTCTGGCAGCATTGGCTAAAGTATGCAATAATGAAAAGGTTAAACCATCTGTAGAGCGGAATATTTTACCACCAGAATAACCCCAAAAACTTGTTGTTGTAGTAAACCAAATATTATTATTTATATCTATTTCAATATCGTTTGGATTGGAAGGGCTTCCATCTGCTTCATTAATTGCAAATTTATTCCAACTGGATCCATTGTTAACAGATTTGTATAATCCTTGTTCTGATAAACCAAAAAACTGACTAGGTGATGAGGGTGAGTGAAAATCGCCTGCTACAGCAGCATATAGTTCTGTTGTTGTACCAACATCTCTAGCAACAAGATCATTAATAAAAAATATACCGTCAATAAACTGAGTTCCAGTAGTTCCTGTATAACCACCAAAAATATTTGTCCATGAACTACCTGAATCTGTTGATTTCCATATGCCATTTCCAATTGCCGCTCCAGATGTATATGACTCTCCTGATCCCAGATAAAATGTATTAGGATTATTAGGGTCAGAGATAATAACCGTTACGGCAATATTTGATCCAATTCCAGGAATCAAATTCCAAGATGAGTTAATATCTGTTATATCGTTATTGACCCAAAGTCCGCCTGAAACACCGCCAGCAAAAACCCGATTATAATCTATTCCGTCACCATTACCACCACCAAAATCATTGGGGTCAAACATGATTCCTCTTGTTCGCCCCGCATTTATACCCCAAAAATTAGATGAAATTATATTTGGCCCTCTACTTACCCAAGGGTTATTGCTATCTCCTCCCACTCCTCTATTATTTGATCTTTCTTCTCTTAGACTGGCCTGAACCTGGGCAGTACGTTCAGGCATTGGACGGCCTGTTTCAGGGTCTAATGTTAATTTCCAAAGTTGTTCATTATAAGCATTTGGAGGTAAAGCTATAGCTTTTCGTTCTTTTTTTGTTAGATTTTCAACAGCATTAAAAGGGGAATTATCTAATGTAAATTTGTGTTGAGCTCTAAGTTTTTCAATCTCAATATTTTTCTTGGAATTAGAATTGAAGTAAAAAATTAACCCCAGAAAAATAGCCAATATCGGTAAACCGAATAATAATTTACTTTTCATAATTAGTTGGTTGGTTATTACATGTAATTTAAACTAATTATCACAGTATTCCAAAAATTTAATTTTAAAGAAAGCCTAAATTTCAATTCCAGCAATTTTTTTATAGCTTAAAATAGCATGACTGTCAGACAAAGAAGCTACGTAATGACTTACGCTTAACAGCCTGTCATACAAATGCTTATTATTAAAATTATTTGTTTTTGGAAGCGTTTTTAATAGTAGTTTATCATAACTGGTTGGTTTATTGTCAAAATTGTTATTTACAGCGGTTATGAATTTATCCAGTAATTTTGTTATTACTTCATATCCCGTAATTTCTTTGTCAACGACCTCTTTAGATTGATATATTTTGTCTACACTTAATGCAATAATATCTTTTATTTGAGCTTCGTATTTGCATTTATCCAATAAACCATGTATAAATTCACCTTTTAAAATTGAATCTTCATTTTTTACAAAAATATCTGCAGCTTCATTTATAAGGGAATTAATGGCCAATGCGCGTAAATAACTTACTCGATCATTAGTATTGGTCAATGAATTGTACTTTTTGATGTTGATCGTATCTCTTACTAAATTAATCAGATATTCCAATGCAAATTCTTCTTGGACCAGACCCAGATTAATACCATCCTCAAAATCAATTATTGTGTAACAAATATCATCGGCAGCCTCTACTAAAAAGGCTAATGGATGTCTACTATAAGATATATCCGCCGATTTAGTTCTTTTCAACCCAAGATCACCAGCCACATCTAAAAAAGATTCCTTTTCACTTTGAAAAATACCATACTTCTTATCCGCAATATTATTCGTTGGTCTTTTTGGTAAGGACTCTTTAGGATATTTTATAAATGCTCCAAGTGTAGCAAAGCTTAACCTTAATCCTCCTTCTCTACCAGTTCTATTTTGGGTTATTATTTTAAATCCATTGGCATTCCCTTCAAAATCACAAAGATCCTGATACTCCTTATCTGTTAGCAATTCTTTGAATTGTTTTCCGTTTCCGGTTTTAAAATATTCTCCAATCGCTTGTTCTCCAGAATGACCAAAAGGTGGGTTTCCTATATCATGAGCCAAGGCCGCAGCAGCAATAATTGCTCCAAAATCGTTTACTTGATAGCCATGAATAGTTTTTAAATGCGGATGTTTCTCCAATAGTTTTTGACCTACTTTTCTGCCCAAAGATCGTCCAACAACACTTACTTCTAAACTGTGGGTTAAACGTGTATGCACAAAATCCGTTTTAGAAAGTGGTATTACCTGGGTCTTGTCCTGTAAACTTCTGAATTCAGAAGAAAATATGATCCTGTCATAATCTACTTCAAACCCTAAACGAGTTTCATCCTGTTCTTTTCGTATACGTTTATTGGTGTCGCCAGCGCGTTTTAGAGAAAGTAATTGTTCCCAGTTCATATTAAATATTTAAGAGAAGCAAGATACTTATTTTAGACAATTATAATAGCTGATTTTTTGACTATATAATAATCATAAGGAAACATTAAGTTAACATAGGTGTTAGTTATTTGCGATGATAAAAAACTAATTATATGAAACTTAAATTATCTCTTACAGTATTATTAATGACCTTTTCATTATGTACAATGGCTCAAGAAACAAATGCGCCAAAATTTGGAAAAGGTCTCTTCAATTTGGTTGGACAAGACAGCACTTGGACAATGAAGGTCGCTACACGTATGCAATTTTTAGCTATTGCTAATTTTGAAGATGGCGCAAGCGCTGAATCTAACTTTTTAGTAAGACGTGCACGTTTAAAATTTAATGGATTCGCTTTTTCACCTAAACTTAAATATAAGTTAGAATTGGGATTGTCTAATCGTGATATTTCTGGTGCTTCAGAGTTTACAAGTAACGCTCCAAGATATATTTTAGATGCTGTTATTAAGTATAATTTTGCCAAAAATCTTGAATTATGGTTTGGTCAAACTAAACTACCAGGAAACAGAGAGCGTGTCATCTCTTCAGGTAACTTGCAGCAAGTTGATCGCTCTTTATTGAACAGTCGTTTTAATATTGACCGTGATTTAGGTGTTCAATTAAGACATAAATGGAATGTATCAGATAATTTTGTGGTAAAAGAGATCTTCTCAATAGCTCAAGGTGAAGGGCGTAATATTACAACTGGAAATTTAGGAGGACATCAATATACAGGTCGTGTGGAATTACTTCCAATGGGAAATTTCACAAGCAAAGGTGATTATTCTGGATCTGATCAAAAAAGAGAAGAAAAGCCAAAATTGGCAATTGGTGCAACTTATGACCATAATAATAATGCTGTTAAAAACCGTAGCAACCAAGGTTCTTATATGGAAAATGATATGGGCTTCTACGAAACAAATATTAATACTCTATTTATTGATGCCATGTTTAAATACAACGGGTTTTCATTAATGGCAGAATATGCCGATAGAGATGCTGATGATCCTTTTGCAAAAAATTCTAATGGAACACTTACAGGTGATGAAGTTCAAGTGGGAAAAGGTCTTAACCTCCAAGCTGGATATTTATTTCCATCTAACTGGGAAGTTTCAGGACGATATACAAATATTGAATTGGACGAAAATATCACTGGAAAAGTTCCTGAAAATCAATATACGTTTGGTGTGTCTAGGTTTATTGTTGGCCACAAACTAAAGATTCAATCAGATATTAGTCTTTTACAAATAGACAATAGTAATGACCAGATCATGTATAGATTACAATTTGATATCCACTTCTAAAAAATTAATTAAAAAAAAAGTCAAAAACAAAAATGAAAAAAATAGTGATAATAGTAGCTTTAGCCTTTGTAGCATTGGCTTGTGGCGACAAAAAAGAAAACAAAGTAGATAACAGTACCGAATTATCTGGAACAATTAAAGTTGATGGTTCAAGTACAGTATTTCCAGTTACAGAAGCGGTTGCTGAAGAATTTAGAACAGCACAACCAAAAGTAAAAGTTACAATTGGTGTATCTGGAACAGGTGGAGGATTTAAAAAATTCTCAAGAGGGGAAACTAATCTTTCAAACGCTTCTCGGCCTATAAAGGATAAAGAGAAAAAAGCTTGCGCTGAAAACAACATTAACTATTTAGAGTTAGAAGTTGCTTATGACGGTTTAGCCGTATTGGTGAATCCAGCAAACGACTGGGTTGATAGTTTTACTATTGAAGAATTAAAGAAAATCTGGGAACCAGCAGCTCAAGGAAAGATCATGAAATGGAACCAAATTCGTCCAGAATGGCCAAATAAAGAAATTCATTTATTTGGCCCTGGTGTTGCATCTGGTACTTACGATTATTTCACAGAAGCTATTGTTGGGAAAAGCGGTTCAAGTAGAGGTGACTTTACAGCCAGTGAAGACGACCACGTATTAGTACAAGGTATTTCTGGAGATAAATATTCTTTAGGTTTCTTTGGATTAGCCTATTACTCAGAAAACAAAGATAAATTAACTCTTATAGGCGTAAACAATGGTGAGGAAGTTGTAAAACCAACTTTAGAAACAGTAAGTAACGGAACTTACAGACCATTATCAAGACCATTGTTTATCTATGTAAACAGCACGTCTGTAAAATCGCCTGAAGTTGTAGAATTTGTAAACTTCTACATAGAAAATGCAGCCGAATTATCGAAGGATGTTGGATACATTCCACTTCCAGAAGAAAATTACAAAAAGCAAACAGAAAATTTCAAAACTTTTGTTGAAAATAACAAATAAGCAATAGTTTTTATTGGGCCAATCAGGTATCAAAATGATGCCTGATTCCCTATTTTAAAAAAACCTATTTAATGCGTAAAATTAAAGAATTTGTTATTGAGCAGTCACTTCTAACAAGTGCCTTAATTACAATTGCTATTACATTTGGGATTGTTGCTGTATTAGGTTTTGAAGCCGTCATTTTTTTTAGTGAAGTTTCAATAATAGATTTCTTTACTGATACACAATGGACACCTTTGTTCACAGATAAACATTATGGAATTCTTCCATTACTATCTGGTACATTATTAACATCATTTATTGCCATTTCCGTTGCGCTTCCTATCGGATTATCCATAAGTATTTATTTAAGTGAGTATGCTCCTGCTAGTTTTAGAAAAACTATCAAACCACTATTAGAATTATTGGCTGCAGTACCAACTGTTGTTTATGGTTTTTTTGCATTAATTGTAGTTACACCATTTTTACAAAGCATTTATCCAAATTTATCAGGTTTTAATTCACTTTCCGCTGGAATTGTAATGGGAATCATGATAATTCCATTTGTATCATCAATAAGTGAAGATGCACTGCATGCTGTACCTAATTCATTAAGAGAAGCTTCCTTTGGAATGGGCTCAACAAGGTTACAAACTGCCTTTAAAGTAGTTGTTCCTGCAGCATCTTCTGGAATTATTGTATCCATCATTTTAGCTATTTCGAGAGCAATAGGTGAAACCATGATTGTAGCCATTGCAGCTGGACAACAACCAAGATTAACATTAGACCCAACGGTTCCTGTAGAAACCATTACAGCCTATATCGTTCAAGTTAGTTTAGGAGATGTACAACATGGCTCAATAGAATACAGAACCATTTTTGCAGCTGGTATCACTCTTTTTGCATTTACCTTTTTACTGAACACTTTGAGTTACCGGATAAGAAAAAAATATCAATCACGTTATGAATAGTATTCAAAAAAATAGGATTTTAGATAACGCCTTTAAGTATTGGGGAATATTCTGCACTGTTATAGGATTAGTTCTACTTTCAGTATTTATTGGCGATATTTTAATTGATGGTTTAAGCCGAATTGATTGGAGCTTTATCACTAATTTACCATCCAGAAAACCAGAAAAATCAGGTATTTACACAGCCTTATTGGGAAGTGTATGGATATTACTATTAACAGCATTAATTGCAATACCAATTGGAGTTGCAGCAGGAATTTATTTAGAAGAGTACAGCAAAAAGAATAAATTCTCTGGATTATTGGAAATAAACATCTCAAATTTAGCAGGAGTACCATCAATCATTTATGGGCTTTTAGGTTTAGAAATATTTGTTAGAATTATGAATCTTGGTGCAAGTGTGCTTGCAGGAAGTTTAACGCTATCGTTATTAATACTTCCAATAATTATTGTGGCAACACGAGAAGCAATCAAATCTGTGCCAAGATCAATAAGTGATGCCTCATTTGCATTAGGTGCATCTAAATGGCAAACTATATGGAATCAAATATTACCAGCATCATCAGGTGGTATTTTAACAGGAGTAATTTTAGCACTTTCAAGAGCTGTTGGTGAAACTGCACCATTAATCGTGGTCGGAGCTTTAGCTTACGTCCCTTTTGCTCCTTCAAACCCGTTGGATGAATTCTCTGTACTTCCAATTCAAATATTCAATTGGATATCCCGACCTCAACATGGTTTTATAGAAAACGCAGCAGCAGCAATTATTATATTATTACTCATCACTTTTATCATGAACGGAATTGCTGTTTATTTCAGAAATAAATGGCAGAATAAATGGAAATAATGATGGAAACAACTACTATAGAACAAACACTACCAATGGATAAAATAATAGACAAATCTCTAAAAAAAACACATACAATCGAAGTGAATGATGCCAAGGTTTGGTATGGCGATTTTATGGCTATAAAAGGGATTGATATGATTATTAAGCCCAATACTGTAACCTCTTTTATTGGACCTTCAGGCTGTGGGAAATCAACTTTTCTTCGATTATTCAATAGAATGAATGATTATATTGAAGGATTTAGAATGGAAGGTAAGGTTAAATTACACGGTAAAAATATCTATAAGAAAAAGGTGAAAGTTGAAGAGCTCCGAAAAGAAGTTGGGATGGTTTTTCAAAAGCCAAATCCATTTCCAAAATCAATATTTGAAAATGTTGCCTATGGATTGAAAATACAAGGTATAAAGGATAAAAAATTCATTAAAGAACGTGTTGAAAAAGCGTTAAGACAAGCTGATCTTTGGGAAGATGTAAAAGACAATTTAAAAAAATCGGCTTTAGCATTATCTGGTGGGCAACAACAACGATTATGTATCGCAAGAACATTGGCGGTTGAACCATCAATTATATTAATGGATGAACCAACATCTTCTTTAGACCCAATTTCTACATCAAAAATTGAAGATCTTATCTTTGAATTAAAAGAAAAATACACAATCATTATTGTTACTCACAACATGCAACAAGCAAGTAGGATTAGTGATTACACAGCTTTTTTCTATTTAGGAGAAGTTATAGAATTCAATAAAACAAAAACTATTTTTACAAATCCAGAAAAAAAACAAACCGAAAACTATATTACTGGTCGTTTCGGATAAAATATTTTATTATGGCAAATCCACAAAATAAAAGAGACATTTTAAATCAAGCTGTTTTTGAAATGCTTACCATATGCAAATCGCAATTACAAAAAGCAAAAGAAGCCTTTGTAACTCATGATAGTGATTTAGCAGAAGAAGTCATTAGAAAAGAATCTCGTGTAAATGCACTCGATTTAAAAATTGAAAGAGATTGTGAGAAATTTTTAGCTCTGTATAACCCTGTTGCAAGCGATTTGAGATTTGTTATGGCAGTTCTAAAAATAAATTCTGAATTAGAAAGAATTGCAGACCATGCCTATGGCATCTCTAAATATGTAGCAGAAGTTGATAAAAAAATAACACCAAAACTATTAACAGTAACACAATTTGAGAAAATGTATGAAACCATCGAATCTATGATGGACAACATTACTGATGCCTATGAAAATAAGGATGTAAAAAGTGCCAGAAAAGTGTTTAAAAAAGATAAAATATTAGATAAAATAAATATAAAATCCTTTACTGTTCTTGAAGAAGAAATCAAAAAGGACAACTCCCTTATAGACCAATCGTTGATATTGTTTTCTGTTGTCAAAAAATTTGAACGTGTTGGTGATCTTATCAAAAATATTGCTGAAGAAATAATTTTTTATGTTGATGCCGAAGTTTTGAAACATCAGAAGAAAAAGTAGCAATCAACTCCTATAAAATACGAAAAAAAAAGTTCTTATTTCATAACATTTTCATAACATTAAAAATATATTTTTGAAGTACGTTTGTATCGTTACTTTCAATAAATATTTTATGGAAAATGTATATTTTTTAATGATTATCGCACTTGCAGGATTAGCTATTGCTGATTTGGTTGTAGGTGTAAGCAATGATGCAGTGAACTTCTTAAATTCTGCAATCGGTTCAAAAGCAATTTCTTTTAAAACTATCATGATTGTTGCCAGCCTTGGTGTCGCTGTTGGTGCTGTATTTTCAAGTGGCATGATGGAGGTTGCCAGAAAAGGTATTTTCAATCCTGGAGAGTTTATGTTCAATGAGATCATGATCATTTTCATGGCAGTCATGATTACTGATATTCTTCTTTTGGACTTTTTTAATACAGTAGGAATGCCAACCTCAACAACAGTATCTATTGTGTTTG
>RCNB010002594.1_pt1 | contig 11050 bp, 9 predicted proteins | sample 2041321 | NCBI WGS metagenome assembly RCNB01 (sample SAMN09708232, study PRJNA481090) | Marine sediment metagenome, whole genome shotgun sequencing project.
AGCATTACTCAACAGTGCCGAACTTGCGCTCGGCCTCGAGATCAATGACCAGTTATAACTTAGCGGAGCATTGTCCGGGTCGAATGAACTCGAACCGTCAAGAACAACGGTCGCCGCTACGATGTCTGCGATGTCCGGACCTGCGACGGCTACCGGCGCAGAATTTGTGGGAGGCGTTACGATGGTGACGAGGTCCGCTTTACTGGCAGAGGCGGCGTCGTAAACGACCAGCATCACTTGATACTGCCCCGGTAGATCAGCAATGAATTCCGGATTAACAGACGCAGGGTCGTCCAGGATAGCGGCGCTACCAGGCGGCTTGCTCAGAATTGACCATTCGAAGACCAGCAGGTCGCCATCGGCATCAGATGATGCGCTGCCATCGAGAAGCACCGAACTGCCAGCGGCAATCGTTTGATCCAAGCCCGCATTCGCGACCGGAACAGTATTGTTCGTCGTAATAATTACAAAGTCGGGCGGGCCGACGAAGCTGCGAGCTGAGACGCGCAATTCGATAGCATACGATCCGGCTTGATCAAGGGTTATGTTCGGCGTTATTGATTGCCGGTCGGACAGAAGCGCCGTGCTGCCAGCCGGTCGCGCAGCAATTCGCCAGAAATACTCGATTTCGTCTCCGTCCAGATCCGAGGACCCGGATCCGTCGAGCATTATAGTTTCACCGACAAACGCCGTCCGAGCGTTACCGGCATCCGCTTCAGGCAGGTGATCGGTAAATGCCTCGTCCCACGAGTACGACCAAACCAGATCTGCAGGATCAAACGGGACATCTGGGCCGAGGTATAGACTCACCGTGTCCTTAGGGGTCGTCGTACTGCCAACCGCAAGATTTCCGACAACGAGTCTACTCTCAACGACCAGCACGGCCGGGTTCGAGCTACTGACTGTGGCAATAATTCCCGTCGCGGACTGGTCACCGACGTTCGAGATTTCTGCCACCAGCGACACATTGTGTTGAATGGCAAATTGATTGATTACGGGAACTACTTCGGATGTTGCTCGTGCGTTCGTGGTAAACACCGGGTCAGCGTGCGCAGCCGAACCCGCCGCGATTACGCAGGCGATAAGAAAAAGCCGGGTCCAAACTGCATTCATGACAACACCCGTTTTTATTATGATTGGATGTGTTGCCAGCGTTAGCTGACGCAGAATCGTCCTTGATACAAGGGGTTATTTGTACCTTATTATGCCGTGGATGTCATTTTTGGTACGTGAATGTCGCACGAAAGTCGCCGCTAAGTCATTGATAAAGCGGGTAACTCATGACTGTGGTCTTTGCCTACCAGCGGGCCTGAATAGAGAGACGGATGCTTCGACCTGACGCGTCAATTCCGGAGCCATGCACACGATATCGCTTGTCGAGCAGATTGTCGGCCGACAGATCAATTTCCCATATCGGAGTCGGCATCCAGGTCAATCTGGTGCCAAAAATTCCCCACCCGGACGTTCCGTTCGGATCGATACGACTGTCCCGAATATCTCTGTCGCTGAGTCGATCCTGTCTGCCAGCGACAGTAAGCCAACTCTCAAGCGACCAACGGGAGCTCAAGTCCGCCTGCAGACCGAGCTCGCCACTGAGCGGAGGTATTCGATCAGCCGCTTGCGGACTATCCGATCCGATCGTTTCCTCGCCCCAGGTGTAATTCAGAATTGCGCGTGCCCGAATTCTTTCGGAGAGATCAACATTCAATCCAGCTTCAATGCCGTGTATTGACGATCTCGCCGCATTCACGCTTTGCACTATGTCTCGTCCGTCGGCGGTGACATCGCCGGTCAGGACCGATGTAATTCGGTCGTCATATCGCAGTGCGTAGATCATCAGTTCGAGTTGAATATTATCGGCGCGTTTTCGAAAACCGATATCGAGTTGCCGAACATTTTCTTCTTTCAAGTCAGCGTTGGGAATATTGAATCGATTCCCGGGACGATTGCCGAGCGTGCCGAGATCAAAAATGTTCGGCGCCCTAAATCCAAATCCCGCATTCGCAACGAACTGCCAGCTCTCGCTAAAGGAAAATATCCAACCAATGTCGCCGCTGAATCGTTGAATGTCGATCGCCGCGACATCAATGTCGACATCGGTAAATCGAAGGCCGCCGTTGAAAGAATGTTGATCCGACGTGGACCAGATAATATTGCCGAAAAGCGCAACCTGATCAATTCGCGATCCGTCCGGAAAACGCGGGGCTGCGGCCACTGAGAGCAGTGTGGCAATGTCTTCTTCCCTGCGCGCGCTGCTCACTTCGTCGGTCTGAATGTCCGAGCCGACGATCCACGACGCCGAAGCCGTTTCGCCTGACGCGCTCAAAGACAACGCGACAAGATCACTGCTATTCGATTCATGTCGCCTTATCGTTGATTCGAAGTCGCGCGTTTGTCGGTCGTCATCGATACGCTGCCACGCCGCATCAATGCGCCAGTCCAGCCCCAACCACGCACCATCACGTTTATGCTGAGCATGAGCGAAGACTCGTCGACTCGGCACAAAGAAAAATTCCGATGATGATGGATCAGATTGACCAAATCCGGTGGTGAGTTCATCACTGCGTGGCGTACTCGGCTGCTCGAGCATTTGCAGATCGAACAGCCAGGATTTCGTTTCCTCCGGTGTTGCTCTGACGACGAAGCGTGCTGCTTTCGATGTGTAAGCGCTAGGCGAGATTCTATCGCCACCGCCGATGCGTCTATCTCCGGTCTTCAGGTATTCGCCGCTGATAGAGGCCGCGAGTCGATCGTTACCAACATCCAGAGTGCCTCTTATCGATTTCTGCAAATCGGCCGAGTCGAACGACACTGAAAGGTCGCGTTGAATCCGGGTGTCTCGTGAGTCAAAAAAAGGCACTCGCGAAACAACCTCGATGACGCCGCCGACCGCCTGACTACCGTGTAGCGAGGCAGGGGTCCCTCTGACGACTTCGATGCGTTCAATCGCAGTTACCGGGACGAGCGCAAGATACGGCGTTGGTGCGCTGCGAAAAATAGCGTTGCTAAGCGGCATGCCATCAACGAGATGCAAAATAGCCGAGCCTTTCAGCCCACGAATAATTGCTGCCCCCTGACCCGGGGTTGTCTGCTGCAGATTAACGCCGATTTGCGACCGCAGGGCGTCTGTAGCCAATTTCTCGGCAAGGATCTCATCGCGATCGACCAGACTCAGCGCTGACGAAATCTCATCGGATGTAACCGCTCGACGTGATGCCGTGACGACAACTTCGTCGAGATGAGTTGACTCAGCGTTGGTCCATGCCGGTACAGCAATGACTGACAAGAATGTGCATGTCAGGGATAAGAGTCGCAAGAATTTCACCGAGGGTTTGAACGCGTTCTGCGAATTGTTACTCGATATGGTTAGTCAGGTCGAGACTTAAACCAAATCAGCGGCGGCGATGACCCGATGAACATTTTGCTGTAGCGGCAACATGCCGGTCAGTAATTCGTCGGACGGGCGTTTGCCCGCGACGTAATCGCGAACGCAGCGAAGTACCGCAGGGGAGCGAAGCATCGGCTGGCGCGATTCAAGTTCAGGCAAGGTCGCCCAACGTCTGGCAATGATTCCATTATCCAGGGGGCGGTCCTCGTCGCACGCGATAAATGTCGCTTTGTAAGCAATCCGCAGGAACTGTTGTCGAGTCTGAGGATGTATCCAGAGGTACACGCCGATCAACTCGCCGCATTCAACGTCGCAACCCGTCTCTTCAAGTGTCTCGCGAACAACGGCTTCTTCGGGGGATTCGCCGGCTTCAATGTGGCCGCCGGGCTGGCCAAGTACTTTACGATTCATCGCTTGTTCTTCGACCATCAGGTATCTGCCATCAAGGTCTACGACAGCCGCGACAGTTAAATCAGTTGGATACATCCGTGTTCCTAGTTCGCGCGTGAGACGCGCTCGTACAATTAAATTCCGAGCTGTCGAAATTCCATTTCTACTTCGCTGGCTAACCATATCTCGTCGAACATTTTTCCATACAGCTTGGCGACGGCCGGTTCATGGGTGTCGGCAATGCCTTCCCAGCGATCAGCCTGCAAGCGATAAATCAGCGCTGTTTCGTCGGCGATGCAGAATGCCTCCGAATGCGTCCGCAAATCTTCGCGAACGTGACGAAATTCAATATACGTGTTTAAGCGACGACCCAGGTGTACGAAATTATTACCGTTTTTGACGGCGCGAGAAGGGTCGGCAATCAAGACGCGAATTCGTGCGTAGGTCTGAGACAAGACCATTCGTTTGATGATCTCGAGGAATTCCGGATTGTCATAAATTCCGGGCTCGAGGTCATGCGTAAAGATGGATATTTTACGGGACGCTTCGCTAACAAGCTCTAAAGCTGCCTGCTGCATCTCTTCCCGAGTCGATATAACCCAGCGTTTACCTTTTTCGCGCGCTTGTTCCATAGTCTCGCATAGTACCGGGCGTAAGCAGGCCCCAGTGCCAACTGCGTCACGTTTTGGCGCACGGTTTGGCGATGCAAATCATTCGCATCCCTCGTCTTTGTTTGCTTTGCACGCAATTGCGAATTTAATCCCAGTCGCGGCCGATTTCACATATGGTCAGGAATTCTCAGTTATCTCAAATGCGCCGTGTTGCAGCATCCAGTGGATTGTTTCGCTGATTTCAGATTCGGCCGGTATGCGTAGGCTCAACGAACGTTTCGCACAAATTTCTTTGACTAAGGTGATTGTTCGCGCCGATATCGAGCGGCGGCTTCCGTTGACGTACAGGTTTCGATCGTCATACGCGATCAGGGCCATGCCATGAATCGCCAATGGCTTACCGGATTCCAGATTGTCCAGAGCGGTTTCTGATTCTGCGGCGGTCGCTGCATCCGGCATGAGCCAGTCTTTTGGCTGCGTCGAAATCTCTCCAAGAGAAACTGCGACGTCATTCACGCGCTCCTCGGGCAGGTTCAGCAATGCGGCGGCGCGTCTCGCGGACTGCCTGGAAAGATAGCCTGGGACAGCCTCATCGATGGTCAGGTCGGGGTCGGCGTAAAAAGCGCTTGTTTCCGGCTCGCCGTAATGCATCGCGTCCGCAAGTTCGCAAGCCTCGGGTGCCCGCATACCAATAGAGTAGGTCATGCATGCTCGCTTCGCGGTACCCCAATGCGCTGCTCCCGGCGGCAAGTACAAAACGTCGCCTTCTCTAAGGTCGTGGGCGCCTTCGCCAGCAAACTCCGATACAAGGGCAAGATCGTCGCTAGCTTCAGGATCGTCTCCGACGGGATCATTGGTGAATCGCCATTCGCGAACACCGATGCCCTGGCATAGAAAGACATCGTAATGATCGCGATGGGGACCAACGCCACCACCCGGTGCCGCGAAACTGACCATGAGGTCGTCAATGCGCCAATCGGGTATGAAGGGTACGTGCTGAAACAGCGCCCGCAGATCCGGCAAATGTTTTTCGACGTCATGGACCAGGAGCGTCCAGTCGCGTCTCGGAAGCTTCTGTAGATACTCGGAATCGAAAGGCCCCGTCTCAGCACGATAAATTGGCTTGTCGCCAGTCCGGTCGACAAAAACAAGTCGGGATTCGACATCGTCGAGCGTTGCCAGCCAGCCAAGCTCATTGCGAGTGACAGAGGGACGCAGTTTCTCCAAAGCGCCCGGCATAACGAGGGGTTGTTTCTGCCAGTGCCGCTCGAGGAATCCTTCGGCCGTCAGGTTTCCGGGTAGCTTCATCACGCGGTATACGGCTTAGATGTCGCGAGCCTGCTGAGCGGCGAGTCCAATATAGGTTTCCGGCGTCAGGGCAAGCAGGCGTTCAATTTCTGGCTTCGGGATGTCGAGACTCTTGATGAAGTCGCGCAGAATTTCCTGAGTTACTGCCTGTCCACGGGTCAGCGCCTTGAGTTTCTCGTAGGGTTCGGGAACACCATAGCGACGCATCACAGTTTGCACCGCTTCTCCAAGCACTTCCCACGCTTGGGAGACGTCGGCATTGATAGCCGCGGCGTTAACTTCGAGCTTTCCGACGCCCTTCATCAGCGACTGCAGTGCGATCAGCATCTGTGCGACGGCGGATCCCAGATTGCGTTGTACTGTTGAGTCCGTCAGGTCTCGTTGCCACCGTGAGATGGGCAGTTTTTCCGCGAAATGCCCGAGCATGGCGTTCGCCATTCCGAAATTGCCTTCGGCATTTTCGAAATCGATAGGATTCACTTTGTGCGGCATGGTTGATGAGCCGACTTCGTCTTTGGCCACCCTTTGCTTGAAGTAGCCCAGCGAGATGTAGGCCCAGACGTCGCGACTGAAGTCGATCAGTATCGTGTTGTAGCGCATCAGCGCATGGGAGTATTCGGCGGTCCAGTCGTGTGGCTCAATTTGTGTTGTGTAAGGGTTGGCCTCGATACCCAGCGACTCAATAAACCGGTGGGCGATGCCCGGCCAGTCAGCGTCGGGATAGGCGATGACGTGCGCGTTATAGTTGCCGACCGCGCCGTTAAATTTGCCGAGGATTTCGACATCCGCAAAGCGTTTTTGCGCACGGTCGAGGCGCGCAACCACATTAGCGACTTCTTTACCCAGGGTGGTTGGACTGGCTGTCTGACCATGGGTCCTGGACAGCATCGCCAGGCCGGCATTTTCCTTGGCGAGATTATTCAGTTTGCTTCTGAGCTCGCGCATCCTGGGGATCAATACGTCTGAACGCGCCGAGCGCAGCATGAGCGCGTAAGACAGGTTGTTGATGTCCTCGGACGTGCAGGCGAAATGCAGGAAGTCTTTCAGCGCTTCCGTTTCAGGCCCATCACCGAGTTTCTCGCGAATGAGGTACTCAACCGCTTTGACGTCGTGATTGGTGATCGCCTCAATTTTCTTTACGCGCAACGCGTCGTCTACCGAGAAGTTGTCGACGATGTTGTTCAGGACGTCCTTCATGACCGACGATAATGGCCCGAGCTCGGGCACATCCGCCTCATCGGACAGGCACTGCAGCCAGCGGACTTCGACGAGTACGCGAAAACGAATCAGGCCATATTCGCTAAAAATATTACGGAGTTCGTTGACCTTTTCGGCGTAACGGCCATCGGCGGGCGAGATCGCTTTGATAGAAGAGCTGCTCATAATCGGATGAAGCTAGGTTGGTGACGGATTTTCATAGGTAAGCGATTTTCATAGTGGCAAACCAGTGTAGACTTGCGCGCGCAAAGCGCGAATCATACACGATCTATAGACAACCAGACGGCAGTTTTGCCGAGTGGAGAACGACAAACAATGAGTGACAAGGCATTTCGCATCGAGAAGGACAGCATGGGGGAACTCAAGGTCCCGGAAGATGCACTTTGGGGCGCGCAGACACAGCGTGCAGTCGATAATTTTCCAATTTCCGGTCTGCCGATGCCGCGCCAGTTCATCGCGGCTCTGGGGCTGGTGAAGTGGGCGGCAGCCGGCGCGAATTCGGAGCTCGGGTTGTTACAAAGTGACATTGCGGTCGCAATACAGGCCGCAGCCCTATCCGTGTCCGGCGGCGAGTACGACGAGCATTTTCCGATCGATGTATTCCAGACCGGCTCAGGCACCAGTTCCAACATGAATGCGAATGAAGTTATCTCGCACCTTGCGACGGCTCAAATGGGTGCCGAAGTGCATCCCAATGACCACGTGAACATGAGTCAAAGCAGCAACGACATCATCCCGACTTGTGTACATGTCAGTGCTGCGCTCTCGATTCAGAACACGCTGTTGCCGGCGCTTGAGCACTTGTCCAAGGTTCTGGAAGCCAAAGCAGACGAAACCCGCGATATCGTCAAAACAGGACGAACGCATCTCATGGACGCCATGCCCATAACCCTGGGCCAGGAACTGGACGGTTGGCGCTCGCAGATCGATCATGGTGCCGAGCGGCTGAATGACACGATGAAACGCCTGGTCCAGTTGGCCCAGGGCGGCACCGCCGTGGGTACTGGTATCAATGCACACCCCAAATTCGGCGAAAAAGTCGCTGTGCTTCTTGGCGAAAAAACGGGCGTACCTTTCGCTTCGGAGACGTCGAAATTCGAAGGTTTGAGTAGTCAGGATGCCGCCGTAGAAACATCCGGTCAGTTACGCGTGTTGGCGGTCAGTCTGACCAAGATCTCGAACGACCTGCGCTGGATGAACTCCGGGCCGCTGGCCGGGATCGGCGAAATCGCGCTACCGGCCTTGCAGCCGGGCTCGAGCATCATGCCGGGCAAGGTGAACCCCGTGATTCCGGAGGCCGTGGCGATGGTTTGCGCTCAGGTGGTCGGAAACGACGCGACGATTGCGATGGGTGGCCAGTCCGGCAATTTCCAGCTTAATGTGATGTTGCCTGTCGTGACGTACAACCTGCTGCAGAGCATCGAGTTACTGGCGAATGCCTGTACGTGTCTGGCCGACAAGGCCATTGTCGGGTTCACGGTGAATACCGACAACATCAATCGTGCGCTGTATCGCAATCCGATCCTCGTGACGGCCTTGAATCCCGTTATCGGCTACGAAAAGGGCGCAGCAGTTGCCAAAGCGGCCTATAAGGAAGGGCGTCCGGTCAAGGACGTGGCTCGTGATATGACGGATCTCACGGATGAAGAGCTGGATCGTCTGCTGGACCCGGCTGAGCTCACCGAGGGTGGCATCAAACATTGATAACGACGTGATTCTTACGTCCGATCATATTCGGCAGCGCCTTGCGGGCACCCGCTTACCGAAAAGTCCGACGGACATTACTATGCCGCCGGGCAGCTCCCGATGGCCCGAACCGATGCGTGAGCAGCTCACTGCGACGTTGACGCCTGCCGGGGTTCTGGTGCCCATCATTGAGCGAGAAGACGCACTATCGGTTCTACTCACTCAGCGATCGGCAGAACTGAAGCATCACGCCGGTCAGGTCAGCTTCCCGGGCGGGCGAATGGAAGACAGCGACGCCGACGTTGAGGCGACAGCGCTGCGGGAGACCGAGGAAGAGGTCGGCATCGCCAAACAGCATGTGTCGGTGCTGGGCTATTTGAAGACCATGCCCACGATCACCGGCTATGCGGTAACCCCGGTTGTTGGCATGGTATCGGCCAGTGCGGAGCTTTCGATCGACAAAACCGAGGTGGAATATGCATTCGAAGTGCCGTTGTCATTTCTTTTGGATGACGCCAACGATATCCAAAGCGAGTGGGATGCCGGTGACCGCAGAGTACCAATGGTCGAGTTCCATTGGGAGGAGCAGAGAATCTGGGGCGCGACCGCGTTCATGATACTGGAGCTTAGGAAAAGACTTTTAAAACAATAGCCAATGACGAATATCAATAAATTACTTGAAGTAATGCGAGACCTTCGAGATCCGGACAATGGCTGCTCCTGGGATGTCGAGCAGGATTTCAGATCAATCGCCCCTTATACGATCGAGGAGGCCTACGAAGTTGCGGATGCGATCGAGCGCAACAATATGGACGAACTTCGAGATGAGCTGGGGGACTTGCTGTTACAAGTTGTTTTCCACGCCCAGATGGCCGACGAGGCTGGGTTGTTCAGTTTTGATGACGTTGCCGGGGGCATTTCAGAGAAAATGATACGTCGACATCCGCACGTCTTCGGCACTGAAGCCGAGCGCACGGACGGCAAGCAGGACGGCAGCTGGGAGCAAATTAAGGAAGTAGAACGTTCCAATTCCGGGGACGATAGTGCCCTGGCCGGTGTCACAAAAGCGCTGCCAGCCTTGAAAAGGGCGCAAAAGCTCGGCAAGCGGGCAAGTCGAGTCGGTTTTGACTGGCCGGATCGCCGCGGTGTTCGGGCCAAGATCCAGGAAGAAATGGAGGAGCTGGAAGAGGCGGTCGGTACACGTGATGCCGACAGTATGGAGGAAGAGTTTGGCGATCTGCTGTTCGCCGTGGTGAATCTGGCCCGGCATCTGGAGATTGACCCCGAAAAGGCGCTGACTGGCGCAAATTACAAGTTTGAGCGGCGATTCCGGGATATGGAGCAGGAAATCAACGGCACCGGAAAACGTCTCAGAGACTTCAAGATCGAGGCGCTCGATAAGTTCTGGCGAGCCGCCAAAGGGCGCGTCGGCTAGTCTCCCGGGTCGTTCAGCCTCGGTTCATTGGGGTTCCCTTAATCTTGTCCACAAGCTGGCAATGAGCCAGCGATTGACCAAACAATCGCAGACAAGGACAGGACAATGATTACTAAACCGAAACTCGCAGTTCTGGCGTCCGCAGCGATGCTTCTCGGGACTTCAGCCGCCCACGCAGCGACGTACGATTACGCCAATGTGATTTCCAGCCAACCCATCATTAACTATGTCACGGTGAAGACACCGGTACGTGAGTGCTGGGAAGAAACGCAGTACTACACGGTTAACCGTCACGCAGGCCACAAGGCCGGCGGAACGCTATTCGGCGCGATCATTGGTGGTGTTATTGGGCATCAGATTGGCAGCGGTCACGGTAACGACGCGGCGACTGTCGCGGGTAGCCTGATCGGGGCAGCCATTGGTAATGGGGCCGCGAATAATAGCCATAAGGGTAACGCCGTGGAGCAGCACTCTCGCCCCGTTGAGCGCTGTAAAACAAGCTATCGCCAACACCGCGAAAAGCGCATTGATGGTTATCGGGTGACCTACCGGTATAACGGTCAGAAATACCAGACCGAGATGCCGTACGATCCGGGCCAGTCTATTCGGGTTCGCGTCGATATCAGGCCTGCCGACTAGGCTGTCGGCCACGTTACGGGACCTTGATGTGACTCACTTCATTGCAATCGGCCGCACGTCATACGACACTTGGCGTATGCGCATGCTACTGACATTGCTGATCTTTCTGGCGGCGGCTTTCCTGCCAGGACGAGCCGCAGCCTTTGATCTCGAAGCGGCGCTGAAAGAACAGCATGTCCAGTATCAGGCTGGCGATACACCTCGAACGGTCCAGTCTGGCGGTATGTCGCTGGCACAGGCGATCGAGTCGGTTCGTCGCCGCACGGGCGGTAAGGTGGTCAGTGCCGAGACTCGGATCCAGGGCGGGCGCGAGGTACATCACATCAAAGTTCTCACCAAGGATGGCAAGGTCAAGACCCACAAGGTCAATGGCCG
>RCNB010004229.1_pt1 | contig 11048 bp, 9 predicted proteins | sample 2041321 | NCBI WGS metagenome assembly RCNB01 (sample SAMN09708232, study PRJNA481090) | Marine sediment metagenome, whole genome shotgun sequencing project.
GAACCCTTTTTAATGAAGCGCAATGTATTTGACAATATCACCTATGGTTTAAAATTGAGGGGTAACGGCAGTTTGTTGATGAAAAAGGCCCATAAGGCCCTTGCCATGGTGGGACTGTCAAGCGATGAATTTATCCAGCGCCCCTGGTATGCGCTCTCCGGTGGAGAGACCCAGCGTGTGGCCCTGGCCGCCCGACTGGCCTTGAAACCCAAAGTCCTCCTGCTGGATGAACCCACTGCCAGTGTGGATGCCGGCAGTGCACAGCTCATCAGAGAGGCTGCCTTAAAGGCGCGGCAGGAATCAGGCACGACCCTTGTGATTGCCAGCCATGACTTGCAGTGGCTTTTCGAAATCTGCGACGAGGTGCTGCACCTGTTCAAAGGGAAGATTTTCGGGAAGGGCCGCGAGTCCGTCATTTTCGGCCCGTGGCACGAACTGAGCGCGGGGCAATGGGGAAAGATTCTACCTGACGCACAACTGCTGCGGGTACCTGCCCCGCCGGGCCCGGATGCCGCTGCGTTGATCGATCTCATATCTGCTGATATGGAACCTGCCCACAGAACAGATGAAATGATTGTCCTTAAAGGCACTGTCTCCCGGCTGAGCCTGGAAAAAAAAACAGGTCATGTGTTCGCCACGATTCTGATCGGCGGTCACCCCTTTACCATGCGCATGGCCCCGAGTCAGAAGGAACGCCAGAAGATCTACCCCGGCGACACCATTTCAGTTCCCTATCGCATCGACCAATAAGTGATGTAACAGCTGCAATAGCAATATAGACTATTACGGATTGTATCATGTATAAAAAAAACAAGACAAGTGCAATAGCTAAAACTATTCCTAAAGCTCTTAAAATACCGTTAGCAATGATTTTTGAATTCATGGGTTAAATATAATGAAAGATGCTGAAATATATTCAGCATAACAAATTTAGGTGTTAAGTTGTTTAGTGATTTCGTAAAGTGCAATGCTTGTCGCTTGTACAACATTCATACTGCTATTAGTGCCAAACATGTTAATGTGTACAACAGCGTTCATTTGATCTAAGATAGATTCTGATACTCCAAAACTTTCATCACCAAGAACTAATGTAATTGGTTGATTGGTATTTAGTACGAATTGGCTAAGTTCTGTGCTAGTTTCTGTAATTTCTAAAGCAATGAAATAATGATTGTTTTCTTTCAACTTTTTTATAACATCATCAATACGCTCTTCAATTTTATGATTGACATACTTTTCAGTAGAACGAGATGTTTTAGTCATTCGTTTTCCTAGCGAAATATTATTTCCACAAAAAATAATTTCTTCGATACCAAAAGAATCTGCGATACGGAATAAACTACCGATGTTGGGCGCATTAGTAATGTTGTCACAAACTAATGTGATTCGATGTTTTTGTTTTTTGAAATTGGAAGTATAGTGGGTAAGTTGGCTCAAAATTCGCAGAATTCAGAACAGTAATGTGCCAAATGGTTTTGAAAAAGAGACAAACATGGCTGGCCAACATGTATATAAGTTCCAGTAGTTTTATACGTATGACTATTAATAAATTCCATTGATTGAGACGTAAAAGCCAATACTAAAAAGAGGGCTAAAATTTTAAATTTAACTGAATACACGCTCATACGTTTTAGTTGTCTTTCTAAATTATTCAATTCTCAAAAGCATACTTTACAATATTAGCACCCATCTTCAATGCTTTTTCTCTAACCGCTTCAGGATCGTTATGTACTTCCGTGTCTTCCCAACCATCGCCTAAATCGCTTTCAAAAGTAAATAGTAAAACCAATCGGCTTTCATGAAAAACACCCAAGGCTTGAGGTGCTTTGCCATCATGTTCGTGTATTTTTGGTAAACCATTAGGGAAGCTATACGCCGTGCTAAAAATTTTGTGATCTTTCGGAATTTCGATTAGCTCGCTATTAGGAAATACTTTCTTTAGCTCTTTTGTAACGTAAGGTTCCATACCATAATTGTCGTCTATATGAAGAAAGCCTCCAGAAATTAAATAGTTTCTTATGTTTTCAGCATCATCATCACTAAAGAAGACATTGCCATGCCCTGTCATATGTAATAATGGAAACTGGAAAATATCAGTGCTACCAGCTTCAACGGTCTGAATATTTTCATTTCATTGATATTAGTGTCTATATTATCATTACAGTATCTTACTAAATTTGGTAAAGCCGTTGGATTACTATACCAATCTCCACCACCTTTATACTTTAAGATAGCAACGTCTTGAGCACAAATTAAACTAAAGTTGAAAAGGGTAATTAAGGTTAGGAATTTCTTCATTGTAGGTTTATTCATTTACAAAAGCTACCGAATGGCAAGCAGTGATAGCAGCTGTTTCGGTGCGCAATCGTGTCTCTCCCAAAGTTACAGGAATAAAATTATGGAGCAAAGCTATTTCGATTTCTTTAACGCTAAAATCTCCTTCTGGTCCAATTAAAATAGTGCAATCTTGTTTGGGTTTTAATTTCGATTTTAAAGCTGTTTTATCTGTGTCCTCGCAATGCGCTATAAACTTTTGATCAGTAAAGTCTTGGTTTACAAAATCCTTAAAAGCTATAGAAGGATTCAATTTGGGCAAATAGAATTGTAGTGATTGCTTCATAGCAGATTGAATGATTTTCTCAAAGCGTTCGGTTTTTACAATTTTACGTTCACTATGGTCACAGATAATTGGGGTAATAGTTTCAACACCAATTTCAGTAGCTTTTTCTAAAAACCATTCATAGCGATCGTTCATTTTTGTTGGAGCTACAGCAATATGCAGATTATACGATCGTTTTTTTTGTAAAGCTTTAGAGATTATATTTATGGTACAATGCTTTGTATCGACTAAGGTCAATTCTCCTTCAAATAGCCAACCACTGCCATTGGTAATGTGCAATAAGTCACCACTTTTTTTACGAAGTACTTTTACGATATGTCGGCTCTCATCTTTATTGAAATTAAAGCATATATCGTTTTCAGAAATATTAGGATTGTAAAATAATTGCATTATTTGGCTACTTCCGTAAATTTTAGTATCGTTATTTCTTCAATTAGTTTTGGCTCAAAAGTCTTCAAAACTACATAATACCACTTTTTGTCTTCTATATCTAAGGCAAAGATATCATCAATTTCGTGGATTTTTACACTGTTTTCAAATTTCGGATGCGTTTTACCTTCCAGAAACCATCCTAAATCACCACCTCTCGTAGCATTTTTATCCATTGAGTGTATTTTGACTAAAGCTTCGAAATTATAACCTTCATTATATTGCGAAATTATTTTAGACCTTTTAATATTAATTTCTTCTAAAGTCATTTTATTTCCATCGAAATAAATATAACTTACCCGATAATGTAAAACTTCGTCTCTATCGATTATTTTATAATAGGTGTTTTTAATATCCGTTTTCACCACTTTTTTTCCACCTACAGAAAATTTAAAAATATCATCGGCCAATCTAGTTTTATGCTTTTCTTTATTGAAGGTAAATAGCTCCCCTTTAGTGTTTTTATGCGATTTAATAAATACATTTGCAGCTTCTTGCGTTGCTATTGAATCTAATTCTTGTTCGAGAGACGCTTGTGAAAAACCGAATATTGGAATAAATAGTAGTATTAAAAGTTGTTTCATTCTAGAGTTGATTAGTTTAATTGTGACGAGATACAAAACAACTGAATTTTAAAATTAAATAGAAGTAAAGTGATTTAGCTTATCAACAGATTTTTTAACAATTTATATCTTCAATCGCGCAGTAGCCATCACGTCCAAATCAGAAAAATCTTTTTCTAAATACTTTAAATACCCAACAATGGCAATCATTGCAGCGTTATCTGTTGTGTACTCAAATTTTGGAATATAACTCGTCCAGCCAAACTTCTCTTCCGTTTCTTTTAAGGCTTTCCTAATGCCTGAATTTGCCGAAACTCCACCACCAATCGCAATATGGTTAATTCCAGTTTGCTTTACAGCAAGCTTTAGTTTATCCATTAAAATACCAATTATGGTATACTGAATAGAAGCACAGATATCATTGAGGTTTTCTTCTATAAAATTCGGGTTAGCCTTTACTTCACGCTGCACAAAATAGAGAATAGCAGTTTTTAGTCCCGAAAAACTAAAATTTAAACCAGCAACTCTTGGCTTCGTAAATTGATAGGCTTTTGGATTTCCAAGTTGTGCTCGTCTGTCTATTTCTGGTCCTGCAGGATACCCTAATCCTAATACTTTCCCGCTTTTATCATAAGCTTCACCAACAGCGTCATCAATCGTTTCTCCTAAAACTTCCATTTCAAAATAGCTGGTCACTTTTACAATTTGTGTATGTCCACCAGAAATGGTCATTGCTAGAAAAGGAAAAGGTGGTTTTTGGTGATTATCTTCAGTAATAAAATGTGCTAAAATGTGAGCCTGCATATGGTTAACATTAATCAACGGAATATCTAACCCAAAAGCTAATGATTTTGCAAACGATGTTCCTACCAACAATGAGCCCATTAATCCAGGTCCTCTAGTAAATGCCACAGCATGTAATTGTTCTTTTGCTATTCCTGCTTTTTCAATAGCTTGATGCACCACGGGAACAATATTCTGTTGATGGGCACGCGATGCTAGTTCTGGAACAACACCTCCATATTCAGCGTGTATTTTTTGATCCGCAACAACATTACTCAAAATACGGTCGTTACACAGTATAGCAGCCGATGTGTCATCGCAAGAAGATTCAATACCAAGGATATAAATATTTTCTTTTTCCATAGTCGATATTAGGCACAATAATTGTTAATTTTACCAGATATAGTCTAATACCATACCTCACAACGTGTTGTAAAGGCAAAGGTAGTGAAGATTTCATACTTTAAAACTCATAATTTCTATCAAACGGATACTCAAAATAATAGGGAAGATAGTAGCGATAATAATGCTCCTGTTTCTGATTTTGTTTTTGATTCTTTCTATACCGGCTGTTCAGACCAGGCTTGGTAAATATGCCACGGATAGATTAAATGAAGATTTTAAAACTGATATTAATATTGGTCGCATTGGTCTTCAACTAAATGGAGATATAGAACTCAAAGAAATTTTAATTAGGGATTATAAAAAGGATACACTTATTAGTATTGGTGAGCTTAATAGTTCTATCATAAGTTTTAAAAATCTTTATAATAGTAAGCTGAATTTTGGGGATATAGATATCCAACATTTAGTATTCAATTTAAAAACTTATAAAGACGAAGTAGACACAAATTTAGATATTTTTGTTGCAAAGTTCGATGACGACAACCCAAGAGTTGGACCTAGTGAATTTCTTTTTTCATCGAGTGATGTGTCCATTGAGGATGGTGTTTTTCGATTAATTGATGAAAACCTCGAAACACCAAAGGTTTTTTCATTTAACGATTTAAATGCTAATACCACTAATTTTCTAATCAATGGTCCTAATGTTAGTTCACGAATAAACACATTTAGCTTTAAGGGCAGTAGAGGTATAGTGGTTAAGAATTTAATGGCGAATTTCGAATATGCATTAGACCATATGACTTTTGCAGATCTTAATATTAAAACAGAACAATCGGAATTAAAAGGAGATTTAAAATTCAACTACAGGCGCGAAGACTTAAAAGATTTTACAAACAAAGTTAATGTCATAGCAAACTTTAGGGATTCTGAGGTATCGCTTACCGAACTCAATGTGTATTTTGATGAGTTTGGAATAAATCAACGTGCCATTCTTAATATGGATTTATCAGGTACTCTAAACAATTTGGTCGCTACAAACCTTAATGTGAGTACTACGAGAAACACGAGAATAATTGGAGATATAACCTTTAAAAACTTGTTTAGCAAAGCAGATGATAGTTTTGCTTTAGAAGGCAGGTTTCAAAATTTAGCGTCTAACTATAATGATTTAACAGCATTGTTGCCTAGAATACTCGGTAAATCTATACCAACTGTACTTTCTAAAGTCGGAAATTTTAAAATTAAGGGAACTTCATATATAACGTCGAAGCGTATAGAAGCGAATATAGAAATCGATACAGATTTAGGATTCATAAAGACCGACCTAGAGCTTACCAATATAGACGATATTGATAATGCTAATTATATAGGAAACGTTGTGTTAGAAGAATTTAATCTTGGTGTATTAATTAATGATCCTCTGGTTAAGAACACATCTCTTAACCTAGATGTTGATGGTAAAGGTTTTACTGTAGAAAACCTTCAAACACAAGTAAAAGGGGATGTTTTCTCATTAGAATATAATAACTATGTGTATGAAAACATAAGTGTTTCAGGTGATTTGGGAAATAAAATATTTAATGGAATTCTAAAAGTAGAAGACCCTAACTTACAATTAGATTTTAATGGTTTAGCTGATTTATCTGAAGATATAAAGAAATTTAATTTTAAAGCAAATGTTGGATATGCCAATTTAAAGATTTTAAATTTTGTTACAAGAGATAGTGTTTCAGAATTTAGAGGTATAGTAAGTATGACGGCCAAAGGGTCTAGTTACGATAATGCCGATGGAACTATAGAAATTAATAATACAATCTACAAGAATCAAGATCTTAGCTATAATTTTGAAGACTTTGAGATCGTATCTTCATTTAGAGGTAAGGAACGAACTATTTCTATAAATTCTCCAGATATAATTAACGGTGAAGTTTCTGGCCAGTTTAAAATTTTGGATATTTTGAAGCTAGCAGAAAATTCAGTAGGGAGTATTTACACCAATTACGTGGCCAATGAGGTTGAAGAAGGTCAGTACCTTAATTTTAGATTTAATATCTATTCTAAAATTGCCGCGGTATTTTACAAAGATTTAATCTTAGGAAAAAACACCTTTATTGAAGGTAGGATGGAAACTGATAAAACAGGATTTGAGCTTACATTTAATTCACCCGAGATTAAGTTCCAGGATTATTTTGCCAATAACATTAATGTCAGAGTAGATAATAGCAATCCCTTGTTTAATACATTTATTGAAATAGATAGTTTAAATACGGGCGTTTATAACGCATCTCAATTTAGCCTTATTAATGTGACTAAACGTGATACCTTATTAATTAAGTCTGAATTTAAAGGAGGTAAAAACAATCAAGATAACTTTAACTTAAACTTGTTTTATACTATAGATAATGCTAATAAGTCGGTCGTTGGGTTTAGAAAGTCCGATGTTCTATTTAAAGGTTATGACTGGCTTGTTAATTCTGAAAAAGATACGCTAAACAAAATACGTTTCGATAGACAATTTAAAGCCTTTGATATATTTCCTATTAAAATTAATCAAGGTAGCGAAGAGATTTTAATTTCTGGCGCAATAAAGGATTCCATTAATAAAAACTTAGAAGTTGATTTTAAGGAGGTACAATTGGTTAAGATTACGCCTCGAATAGATAGTTTATCCTTAAAGGGTAGTGTTAATGGTAAAGTAAATATAACACAAACCAATGGTGTATACTTACCAAAATCTGATATTGAAGTGAGTAACCTTTTTGTTAATGATTATGACTTAGGTGTTCTTACGGCTAAGATTGAAGGGGATAATTCTATTACCAACTATAAAGTAGATGTTTCTCTAACAAATGATAATTTAAAATCATTAGGTGCAAATGGAACCATTGATGTTGCAGAACAAAATCCTAAAATTAACTTAGATATAGCTTTTGAAGAATTTTTATTAGACCCATTAAATCCTCTAGGGGAAGGTGTAATTAATAATATTAGAGGTTTGGTTTCTGGTAATGCTAAAGTGACAGGGAGTTTAAAAAAGCCTAGCATTGATGGTGAGTTGCTTTTGGATAGAGCAGGTCTATCAATACCATACCTTAATGTGGATTATGGTTTCGATTTCGATTCTAAAGTATCATTAAAAGGTCAGCAATTTATTTTCAATAATGTAACAATGACGGATTCTAAATACTTTTCTAAAGGGAATTTGAATGGGTATATTGAGCATAACAATTTTTCGGATTGGAAATTAGGATTAAAATTAACTACAGATCGACTACTAGTTTTAAACACTGAAGAGTCTGAAGATGAGTTGTATTATGGTACTGGTTTTATTTCTGGCTTAGCCGAAATTAGAGGACCTACAGATCAATTAATTATTCAAGTAAAAGAAGGAAGTACAGAATCCGGAACCGAATTTTATATTCCATTAAACGATTCTGAAAGTTTTGGAGATAACTCCTTCATTCATTTCTTAAGTCCTGAAGAAAAAGTAGCTCGAATTAATGGTGAAATAACAGAGCAAATTGCTGTAAAAGGCTTGGTCCTAGATTTTGAGTTAGATGTTAATGAGAACGCAACTATAGAAATTGTAATAGATAAAGAAGCTGGTAGCACTATTAAAGGGAAAGGTGAAGGGAATTTAAAGTTTTTAATAAACACCAATGGAACCTTTAAGATGTGGGGAGATTTTTCAGTATTTGAAGGGATTTATAACTTTAAGTATGGAGGGATTGTTGAAAAGCAGTTTGAAGTAGAACCCGGCGGAAATATTGTTTGGGAGGGTGATGCATTGACAGCACAAATTAATTTAAAAGCCTTATACAAGACCACAGCTAATCCTTCAGTGCTTTTAGATAACCCTATTAGTCAGAGGATTCCGGTAGAAGTTGAGATACATTTAACGGGTCAACTAGCGCAGCCGCAACCAGACTTTGATTTAAGATTCCCAAATGTTACATCGACTGTAAAATCTGAGTTAGATTATAGACTGTCGTCAAAGGACGAACTCGAAAACCAAGCACTGACATTATTGGGTACAGGTGGTTTTTCTAGTAGTACTGGTGGAATTAATTTTACAGGAACAATTTCTGAAAGATTAAGTGGTATAGTAAATAATTTATTAGGTGGTGACAATGGTGACTTAAAGGTAGGTGTAGATTTAGAATTCGGTCAGGATACACCAGACATTCAAACTGATAATCGGGTGGGTTTAACTCTCCAAACTAAAATTAATGATAAGATTTTGGTTAATGGTAAGTTTGGGGTACCATTTGGGACCGCGCAACAAACTACGATTACTGGAAATGTTCAAATAGATTGGTTGCTGAATGATGATGGCACATTTCGTGCTAAAGTTTTCAATAGAGAAAACACTATTAGAAACTTTGGAGAGGAAATAGGTTACACTCAAGGTATTGGTTTGTCCTATAATGTGGAATTTAATACCTTTAAAGAATTGCTTGAAATTATCTTTTCTGGTAAAAATAAAAAAGAACAAAAAGAGCCAGAAAAAGGAAGTAAAGATGAAGATGATTTGATGCCAGAATATGTGACAATGAAGAAAAAAAAGACAAAACCTAAGTCTTAAAACTTCAGTTTCTTCATTTTTATTAAAATATTTATTAACGAAAACGTTTGAATTGTTTTTTCGCTTATTATTTTATGATAATAGTCACTTTTTTGTATGTATTGTTTAGTAATTTTACTCAAAATTGTTTTTACAAATGTTGCATACGATTAAAAAAATAGCTGTTATGACTTCTGGAGGAGATTCTCCTGGCATGAATGCTGGCATTAGATCAGTAGTTAGGGCTTGTGCTTTTCACAATATAGAATGTATTGGAATTTACAGAGGTTATGAAGGAATGATCGATGGGGATTTTATCTCAATGGACGCACGAAGTGTAAAAGGAATCATCAATAAAGGTGGTACAATTTTAAAATCTGCACGTTCTAAAGAATTCAGAACAAAAGAGGGAAGAGCAAAAGCGCATGAACAATTACTAAAAGCTGGTATTGATGCTTTTGTAGTTATCGGTGGAGATGGTAGTTTTACAGGCGCTATGATTTTTAATCAAGAGTATGATTTTCCTGTAATGGGAATTCCAGGGACAATAGATAATGATATTGTCGGAACAACGCATACCTTGGGTTACGATACGGCGCTAAATACAGTTGTAGAAGTAATTGATAAAATTAGAGATACGGCAAGCTCACACAATCGTTTATTTTTTATTGAAGTTATGGGGCGTGATGTTGGTCATATCGCTTTAAATGTAGGTATTGGCGCTGGTGCAGAAGAGATTTTAATACCAGAAGAAGATTTAGGGTTAGATAGGTTAGTTGATTCTTTACGACGAAGTAAGCAGACAGGTAAGTCATCAAGTATTGTTGTGGTTGCTGAAGGCGATAAAATAGGTAAAAGTGTTTTTGAACTTAAGGATTATGTTGATGAACACATGTCTGAATATGAAGTTAGGGTATCGGTTTTAGGTCATATGCAGCGCGGCGGTTCACCATCTTGTTTCGATCGCGTATTAGCTAGTAGAATGGGAGTAAAAGCTGTTGAAAGTTTAATCACTGGTAAAAGTAATTACATGGTTGGTCTCAAAAATGATATGATGGATTTAACTCCATTTGATCAAGCCGTAAAAGGAAAATCAAAAATTAATATGGAACTTCTTAGAGTTTCAGAAATAATGTCAATTTAATAATAAACTAAAATTAATTAATAGTAGAGATATGTCAGATTTAAAATTAGGTATTAACGGATTCGGTAGAATAGGTAGAATAGTTTTTAGAGCAACAGTAAAACGCAGTGATGTGGAAGTGGTTGCCATTATATTAGATGTAGAGCACTTAGCCTACCTTTTAAAGTATGATTCTGTTCATGGAAGATTCGACGGAACAATTGAAGTTAAAGACGGACACTTAGTAGTTGACGGAAAAACAATTAGAATTACTGCAGAAAGAGATCCAAAGAATTTGAAATGGGATGAAGTAGGAGCTGACGTTGTTGCTGAATGTACTGGTATTTTTACAACTTTAGAAACAGCACAATATCATATTGATGGAGGAGCTAAGAAAGTAGTAATTTCTGCACCTAGTAAAGATGCACCAATGTTTGTAATGGGAGTTAATGACGCTGAATTAACTGCAAGCCATACTATTGTATCTAATGCGTCTTGTACAACAAACTGTTTAGCGCCAATTGCTAAAGTAATTGAAGATAATTTTGGAATTGAAGAGGCGTTAATGACAACGATTCATGCTGCGACATCAACACAACATACTGTAGATGCACCATCTGC
>RCNB010002595.1_pt1 | contig 11044 bp, 10 predicted proteins | sample 2041321 | NCBI WGS metagenome assembly RCNB01 (sample SAMN09708232, study PRJNA481090) | Marine sediment metagenome, whole genome shotgun sequencing project.
TAAGGTTGATTCTCAAGGGTTAGATATCGATACTTTGGTTGTAGATTTCTCTGATATGGAATCTGTGAAATTCGCGGCTGCGGAGTCAATGGATCGATTTCCTATAATTAATGCCCTGGTGTTATCGGTTGGAGTTTTGAAACAAAGTGGTCCTAATATCTTACCCAATGGTCATGAGCTTATGTTTGCTACCAACGTTATAGGCCCATTTTTGTTTACTCAGCTATTAATGAAAAGGTTGCAACGATCCGATGCAATGGTTCTTCACGTGATTGCACTATTCAATAAAAAAATAGACTGGGATGATCTCGAAAGTATAAAGAAACACAAACCTATGGTTGCATTCAATAGGACAAAAACATGCAACAGGATATTTGCTGGCGAGTTAGCTCGGAGGTATGACGGAACAATCTCATCAGTAGCATTCGACCCTACATATGTCATTGATAAAACAGATCCAGATTTACATAAGAGATGGCCATCCGGATTTACAGGTTTCTTTTGGAAGATGATGACCTTGCTATTTGCAAAACCACCTTCAGTTGCAGGTGAGCCAATAGCGAAGCTTATTCTTTTCCACCAAGATCGTAATGCAATCAATGGAACTTTATTCAAATTAGATAGGCGTATAGGAAAACCTGATAAAGCTATGGTTGACGAAGTAATAGGGAAGCGGTTTTGGGACGCGTTAATTGGACTGACAGAGTTGCCCAGTGAAACCAAGGTAGTAAAATGAAAATAATGATAACTGCACACAACAAAATGCAAAAAACACTAAAGCGATTTTTTGCACAGTGCCGTTACCAATCATTTAACACCAAAATACTAAACATCATGAAATCTAAATCATTCTTAATTTACCTGATCCTTCTGGTATTTAGTATTAAAACATATTGTCAGGGAAAAACACATACACTAAGTTTTAAAATATCTGTTGCCGAAGAGGTCAAAGCATCATTTACCCAAAAAGGCAGATTGTTCATATTCATTGGTACAAATCCGGACGTTGAACCACGAATGCAAATTACTCCATCTCGTATAACGGAAAAACACTATATTTTTGCGAAAAACTTTACCGAATGGAAGTCCAATGAAACTTTATCAGTCCAGGATTCAGAGGATTGGGCAACATGGGCTAAAACTCAGGAATGTACTTTTAAAGATATTCCCGATGGCACCTATTATATACAACTCTTGTGGGATCAGAATTTTGAGAGACTCGGAATAAATGCAGCCGGGAATATTTACAGTAAGAAACAAGAGATCAAATTAACTTCTTCTCAGACCCTGAATTTTAAATTATCTGAAATAATTACACCCTTTAAATTAGCTGAACACAAACTTATAAAACTAGTAAATCATAAGAGCGATACCTTGTCTAGATGGTGGGGAAAACCGGTTTATGAAAGAGCGGCAGTTTTATTGCCATCTAAATATTATGAAAATCCGGGGAAAGAATACCCTATTCGCTATAATGTAATTTGGGGGTTTGGTTCATTAACCAGTGTAAATAGTTTCGTTAATGATACTACATTTTTTAACTGGTGGCTTTCGGATGAGGCACCTCAAATAATTACTGTTTACCTTGATGGAGAATTAAACGGAAATATTTATCATGTTGATTCTGATAATAAAGGGCCATCTGGATATTCTTTAATTAATGAGTTTATACCCTATATTGAGAATTTATATCGAGGAACAGATTCTCCTGCTACCCGCTTCACTGATGGATGTTCCACGGGAGGATGGGGTTCGCTGGCTCTGCAACTTTTTTACCCCGAAACTTTCAACGGCGTTTTCTCATATAGTCCTGATCCTGTTAGTTATAAGCAGTTTTTTACCTTTAATATGTATAAAGCCAAAAATATTTTTTACAACGAATTTGGATACCAAAGGCCAGTTGCAAGAACACGGATTGATAATCTCATAATTTCATTCAAAGACTGGGTTAAATTTGAAAATGTACTGGGGTATTCCGATACCTACATTGATTCTGATCGTAATTTAGGTGTACTGTCGACCATTTTCGGCGCAAAAGGAGCCGATGGAAAACCCATTCCACTTTTTAATTACGAAACAGGAATAATTGATGCCAAGGCAGTTGAAAGTTGGTCTCGGTATGATCTTGCAAATTACGTAAAGAATAATTGGGGGACTATCGGTTCTAAACTACAGGGAAAGATTTATATCTGGGCGGGTACGCAGGATGGTTATTTTTTGAATAACGGTGTCCTTGGTTTTGAAGAAAACCTTTTGGAATTGGAAAACCCAAAATCTGATGCAATAATTGAATTTTCACCTAATAAAGGACATTGCGACAATTATTCAAATAGGAGAATTTTGGAACAAATCGCAAAGAAACTTGATGAAATGAACAAATAATTAACAAATGGCAACAAAAAATAAGTGGTAATAAAACGATCGCTTATTTAGTAGTTTTGCTCAATAAAACCAGACACTCTAGAACAGTGGTTTCTAGAAATAAAAATGATGATTATACAAAGAATATTATTAATAGCATTTATACTGATTTCAAATAATTTATTTTCTCAAAACAAGAGAGCCAGAGATTATGGTATTGAGATTGGCATATTAAAAACAGGAAAATACAATTCTATTACAGATGTAGAGGATGTTAAAGTCGGACACACAACAATAATAGAAGGTGATAGTATTAGAACAGGTGTTACGGCTATATTACCACATTCGGGAAATATATACCAATTGAAAGTTCCGGCGGCTATTTATCTGGGAAATGGATTTGGGAAATTAGCTGGTTACAGTCAAGTAAGGGAATTAGGAAATATTGAAACACCAATAATTTTAACAAATACCTTAAGTGTCCCTGAAGCTTCTAACGCATTAATTACCTATACACTAGGACAAAAAGGCAATGAAAATATTCATTCTATTAATTCAATTGTAGGAGAAACCAATGATGGATGGCTTAATGATATAAGAGGTAGACACGTAAAAGAAAGACATGTTTTATATGCAATTAACAATGCTAAAAGTGGAAAAATAGAAGAAGGCGATGTAGGTGCTGGAACAGGAACAATCTGCTTTCAATATAAAGGAGGTATAGGAACATCTTCTCGTGTTATACCAAAAGCACTAGGTGGTTACACTGTTGGTGTTTTGGTGCAAACCAATTATGGTGGTGTTCTTCAGATAAATGGTGTGCCTATAGCAAAAGAATTTGATAATTACCCTCGACATTATTCATACGATGTCGATGGTTCATGCATGATAGTAGTAATGACTGATGCTCCTCTCAGCTCTAGAAATCTGGAAAGGCTCGCTAAAAGAGCAATGATGGGACTAGCCAAAACAGGCGGAATAGCTTCAAATGGTAGTGGAGATTATGTAATTGCCGTATCTACGGCAAAAGACAATTTTATTCCACATAACAAGGAATCATTATACATAGAAACTAAAGAATTAAAAAACAAAGCTATTACACCTCTTTTCTTAGCTGTAATAGAAGCAACTGAAGAAGCCATTGTAAATTCTCTATTTGCTGCAAAAACAATGAGTGGGAGGAAAAACCACAAAATAAAATCAATTCCTATTGATAGCGTCCTTAAAGTGATGAAAAAATACAATAGATTAAATAAATAATAAAGAGCATAACACCATGCATAAACCATAGCTAATAAATGCCAAACCGCTGTGCGAAATACATTTAAAATAGCATCAACCTAAAAATAATTTATGACATTCATATCCTCTTCAAATAAGATGACAAATTTAGTTTTGAAAGCTTTCTTGACATTGACTCTTGTCAACTGTAATCAGCCAATGAATAACACAACTCCATTCGATTTAGAAAAAGCAAAAAGTGAAATAACGTCTCGTCTAAGGGCATATGAAGATGCAATGGTTAATGGAGACAAAGTTGCATTTGGAAATTTGTATGCCGAAGACGCAGAGATTTTTCATGACGGAAGTCCGTCAACAATTGGCAGGCAAAATATTATAAAAGTTTTTGATGGCTGGGTCAGGGATAGTGTTACTGGCAGTTATACTACCACAGGTCTATGGGGAAACCAAGACTTGCTTGTGGAACAGGGAACCGGATATTTTGCCCATACGACCGGTAAATGGAAAGCGACAGGAAAATATTTGTTAGTCTGGAAGAAAGTTGATGGAGAATGGAAAATTTTTCGAGATACATGGTTTGCAGACCCAAAAGTAGGAGATTAAATGTTATAATCCTTTTTTTGACTTTATTAATATCGTGAATAGTTTTTCAATCCAAGTTCATTTACTCCTTTGTCTACCCTTATTCATTCATCTGTAATATAAACCATATAGCTCTTTCTAAAATGTAAGTTTTTAGTTAATATTTTTCGATGGAGTCAGACTTTTTTTTACCTTTTTGGCTCCTCATTTTTTCTTACTAAGAAAAGATTTCGTTATATTTAATGAAATATAGCGATGCCTACTATGATTCCTGTTGAAGAGGCGATTAACATCATTGATAAGAGTATAACTCCTCTAGAAAAAAAGGAACGAAAAAACGTTCTAAAGGCAAATGGTTATGTATTGTTTGATGATGTATATTCTCCCATCAATATGCCCCCATTTAGGCAATCGGCCATGGATGGTTATGCTCTTTTATTGACTAACGATGTTACCTATACTGTTATTGATGAGGTCAGAGCAGGAGATAATCATAACCCTGTTTTGAAAGCAGGTGAAGCTGTACGAATATTTACAGGAGCTCCTCTTCCCCATTCTGCCAATGCTGTTATCATGCAGGAAAAAGTTACTGTAACCAATAAAAAAATAACTTTTGAAAAACCTGTTTCTTTTGGAAAAAATATTCGCCCGTTAGGTGAACAGGTTAAAAAAGGGGGTATTGCTTTAACTAAAGGAACTAAGTTAACTCCTGCTGCTATTGGGTATTTAACCTCATTGGGTATAACAGAAATATTTGTTTTTAAAAAGCCCTCTATAGCTATTATTGTCACCGGAAATGAACTTGTTGAAGCAGGAGATCCATTAGATTACGGAAAAATTTATGAAAGTAATTCTGGAATGCTCTTAAGTGCCCTAAATAGTCTTGGGCATGCAGATATCACTATTCATAAAGTGAGGGATGATTATGCCCATACATTTTCAATTTTAGAAGAGGCCACCGCCCAATATGATATGGTAATAATTACCGGAGGTATTTCTGTAGGGGATTACGATTTTGTGGGCAAAGCACTTCATGAATTAACCGTAGAACAAATCTTTTATAAGATTAAGCAAAAACCGGGAAAACCATTATTCTTTGGTAAAAAGAAGAATACCCATGTCTTTGCGCTACCTGGAAATCCCGCAGCTGCATTGAGTTGTTTTTATATTTACATATATCCGGCGTTGCAAAAGATATCTGGGGATCTCAGTTTTTCATTACCCAGAATAACAGCAAGATCTGCTTCAGATTTTATAAAAAAAGGAGATAAAGCCCAGTTTTTAAAAGCAATACTAAAAGATGGTGAAGCAACTATTTTAGAAGGACAGAGTTCAGCTATGCTACAAACTTTTGCCTTAGCAAATGCAATGGTTTATGTGCCTGAAGAACAAAACGAAATTTCAATAGGAGATCCGGTAGAAGTTATTTGTTTACCCGTTTAAAACGATCAAAATGAATTACAAAATTAAAAGTAGAATTTGGATTGAAATCGATGGCCATGCTCTGTTAGGAGAAGGAAGAGTACAATTATTAAAAGCAATAGAAGAAACAGGGTCTTTATCCAAAGCCGCAAAAAAAATAAAGATATCTTATAGGAAGGCCTGGTCTCTTATTGATGCTGTAAATAAATCTGCCAAAAAGCCCGTCATTAAAAGCAGTATTGGAGGAAAAGGAGGGGGAGGTGCCCAGTTAACCCCTTATGGAAAAGAATTAATCACAGCCTTTGATGACATCAATAAAAACTGCTGGAAATTTTTGGACAAACAAGTAGATAAAATTAATTGTATATAAAATGTCTAAAGTTAGAAGTATTTAAGTGCATTATAGTTGAAGAGAATACTAAAATTGAAAAATATGTGAAAGTGAAGCTGATTAGGCAGAATATTGGCTAGAAATCATTGAAAATGTAACACATCAATGGAAAGTAAACGACTGATTTAATATGGTGGACATTACAAATAAAAGTACAACGCTAAGAACAGCAATTGCACAGGCTATTGTAAGAGTTAGCAAACCTGAAACCATCACTGCTATTCAAACCAATAAGGTCCCTAAAGGAGATGTTTTTGCGATGAGCAAAGCAGCGGGCTTATTAGGAATAAAAAAAACACCTGATTTACTGCCGGATTGCCATCCCCTTCCTATTGAATACACGGCAATAGATTACGAAATAAACGGATTAGAGATCACTATTCTATGTACGGTAAAAACCATTTACAAAACGGGCGTTGAAGTTGAAGCGATGCATGGGGCGAGTGTGGTTGCATTGAATATGTATGATATGTTGAAGCCTATCGATAAAGGGATAGAAATTCATCAAATTAAGTTAGTAAACAAAAAAGGAGGGAAATCTGACTTTAAAGACCGTTTTAGAAAAGATCTTACAGCTGCGGTAATCGTATGCTCAGATACCATATCGGCAGGCAAAAAGGAAGATAAAGCAGGAAAATCTATAATTAAAAAATTAGAGGAATGTAATGTTACCATTTCAGATTATATCATTATTCCTGATGAAAAGGACCTCATTCAAGAAAAAGCTAAAGCATATCAAGAGCAAGGAATAGATCTAATTATTTATACCGGGGGAACAGGACTCTCCAAAAGAGATATTACACCTGAAGCATTGTTGCCACTACTTGACAGAAGGATTCCGGGAATTGAAGAGGCTGTTCGCAATTATGGGCAGGATAGGACGCCCTACTCCATGCTCTCCAGGAGTGTGGCCGGAACCATTAAAAACAGTCTTGTATTAGGTTTGCCAGGTTCTACCAATGGAGCAAAAGAATCGATGGATGCGATTTTTCCTTCGGTGTTACATATGTTCAAAATATTAAAAGGAGTAGGACACGATAAATGAAAACGAATACAACCATACTAACCGATACCTTCGGGAGGGAGCATACATACTTACGTATTTCACTTACCGAACGCTGTAATTTGAGGTGTACCTACTGTATGCCGGAAGAAGGTATTCTTCTTTCTCCTAAGGCTCATATCATGACTTATGATGAAATTTACACCATTGCTAAAACATTTGTGGATAAAGGGGTTACCAAAATAAGAATTACGGGAGGTGAACCATTGATACGTAAAGATATTCCTGTTATTCTTGAAAAATTAGCGTCACTTCCTGTTGAGCTTTCGATCACAACAAATGGTGTGATTGTAGACAGGTTTATTGATACATTCAAAACCTGTGGCATCAAAAATATTAACGTAAGTCTGGATTCTTTAGATAAGGAAAAATTTAATCTTATTACACGTAGAAACAATTTTAAAAGAGTTTATGATAATATTCAACTTTTGGTAAACAATGGTTTTAATGTAAAGGTAAATACAGTTTTAATCAAAGGATTTAATGACAACGAAATTGTTGATTTTGTTGCGTTTACAAAAGACCTTCCCATCTGCCTTCGTTTTATAGAGTTTATGCCTTTTGATGGCAATAAATGGAGCATAAAAAAAATGGTTTCTTATGATGAAATTATGCAATATCTAAGCATTTTTTATTCAGATAAACAAATTGAAAGATTGCAAGATGCTCCGAATGATACTTCAAAAAATTATCACATTAAGGGTTTTGAAGGAAGCTTTGCTATCATAAGTTCGGTTACAAATCCATTTTGCGATTCATGCAACCGGTTGAGATTAACGGCTAACGGGCGGCTCAAAAATTGTTTGTTTTCGGCAACGGAATCAGACTTACTTACGGCGCTACGCACTGGAAACTCCATTGAACCCATTATTGAAAAAGCAGTACAGGCAAAATTTAAAGTCCGTGGCGGAATGGATACCCTACAAAAATTACAGCAAACTAAATTACATTCTCAAAACAGGAGTATGATTGCTATTGGTGGGTAACCTAAGAACAAAGAGGTTGTCTGAAAAGTAAAATCAAGACACGTCATTACGAACCTGCCGGCAGGTAAAGTGAAGTAATCTTTTAATTGATTGCCATTAATTTACAGATTGCTTCGTCCCAATAACTATCGGGACTCGCAATGACATAAATCTGTGCTTTTAAGACAGCCTTTGTTTTTGAATAATGATCTATATCTAATAGACGCTATTCATTTATAGCATCTAAAACTCCTGTAGCTAAATAGTTATTTGCAATAGGAAAAATAACATTGTCTTCCCGAAAAATATGAAGTTTAAGCATCTCTATTAATGCTTTAGACTGTTCAACCGCTAAATCTAATATCACTAACCTTGAACTCTCGTCAGGAATACGGGTTAACAGACCAAATAAGTTAAAGGAAATTGCAGCAAGCTGCAACATTTTAATGTGATCTTCTTCCATTAGATCCACGACGGTCTTTTCAGTACCAATACTATACTCTTCCTTTTCGTGAAGAATAGGATTTAATTGGGCAAAAATGGTATTGTCCTCTTTTTGATTGTGTGCAATAATAGACTCATCAAAGAATGAAAAGAAATCATTTATCCCTTCTAAGGTGTCTTTTGAAAACCCTTTGGTTTGTAACAAATTCAATACATTTTCAAAGGTGTCTATTACCTCACCACCTTTTACATGCTCATTCATTAAGGTCTGAATGAAGGGGTGCATGTCCTCATATTTCACCTTGTCCAAGGTGGGAGGCTTAAAAGCATCTGGTGGATCCATTGGGGAAAACTCTTCGGTTTCTTCCTGGCGCTCTACCATCCTCTTTAAAGGATCTTGTTTATTTAGGTTCTTTAAATCTAAGCTCATTTGTATATTATTTAAGATTTTCCCAGTGCTCCTACTTCTTTAGTAAAAGCATATAACATGGCATTCTCCTTTTTTAACTTATATAAAATAAGCTTTTTCTGTTAAACGTGCTAAAAAGCAATTCATTATTATGGTTTCACATATTCCCTTTTAGGACCTAGATAATACCACCAATTTAAAATAAGGCATATTAGATAATAAATTGCAAATCCGTATAAAGCATATTCGGGGGTGCCATTTTTAATTTGAGTCCCAAAAACCTTTGGAATAATAAATGCGCCATAAGCCGCAATAGCGGAAGTCCACCCTAATACAGGTCCTGCCTGTTCTTTATTGAATATGTACGGAATACTTCTAAAAGTAGATCCATTGCCTATTCCAGTTGTTAAGAACAAAATCATAAAACAACCAAAAAATGGCCACCAATAAACTTCAGGAGTGGCACTGTCTTTGGCTAGTACAACAAAATAAGCAACTGCCAGGGTGGCTAAGATTTGGAAAAATACACTAAATCCCGTTACCAAAGAGCCACTATTAACTTTATCGGACAGCCAACCTCCCACGGGTCTTATCAATGCACCTATTACCGGGCCTAAAAATACCCACAATAAGAAATCTGGCGCATTCGGATTTATATATTCAGGGTTGTTTAAGTCTGAATACACAAAAATATCCTGACATAACTTAGGGAAGGCAGCGGAAAAACCAATAAATGAACCAAAAGTCATCGTGTAAATAATGGTCATTATCCAGTTATGTTTGCTTCTTAAAATGGCAAATTGCTTGTTAAGGCTACCTTTAATATCACTCGGGCTTAAATACTTCATCAACAGTAAAGTCAGGACAATCACTATAGGAAGCACCAGCCACATGTTTAATTTTAACCCTACTAAGAGGTAGGCCCCTATCCCTGCACTTATAAGCCCAAAACTTACCAGGAATAACGTTTTGGAAATACCGGCAATAGTATTGGGAAGCTTAGGGGTACCAGTTATTACATTGTTCATCCCAAAGAAAGCTGCAATAGTAGCCAACAATAAGAAAGGCACCCACAACCAACCGGCATTTTGAATCCCGCTTAATGCAGTACCACTTACTATTGAACCGTCTTTTGCCACGGCACTAAAAAGGAAAATACCTACAGCCCACGGAATGGCTTTTTGCATCACACCCACGCCAAGATTACCAATCCCCGCGTTTAATCCTAAAGAAGTTCCTTGTACTTTTTTAGGAAAAAAGTAACTGATATTACTCATAGATGATGCAAAGTTTCCTCCTCCAAAACCAGATAAGGTGGCAAAAATGGCAAAGGTCAAATAGGGCGTGTTTATGTCCTGTAACGCCATCCCCACACCAATGGCCGGAATAAGCAAAAGAGCTGTTGTAATAAATATTACATTTCTCCCGCCCCCAATGGCAATTAGAAATGAATTTGGGATCCTTAATGTTGCTCCTGCTAATCCCGCAATAGCTGGTAAAGTATAATATAAGCTGTTTATTTCTTTAAGTTTCTCGGTTATTTCACCTGGACTCATACTAGCCGTTATCATACCAAAATTATATCCGAATTCTTTCATCTTGGCGGCAATAATGCTCCACATGATCCATACCGCAAATGCCAGTAATAGCGCCGGAATAGATATCCATAAATTCTTTGTGGCGATTTTTTTTCCTTTTGAATTCCAAAAGGATTCATCTTCTACATTCCAATCTTTGATATTAACAGGCATATATAAAATTTTAATTAGTTAGTAGTAATCAGTGTTCTGCATGTGAATCTTTTGGTTCTTCCAAAAAGATTAAGCAGTATATAAAACTCAGTGCTGCTCCTATTGATAGGATATAGAAAAAAGTTTTTGCGTCTACTAAAGTGTAAATAACTAAATAAATTACTGCTCCAACATTGCCATAAGCACCTGCCATGCCCGCAATTTGACCCGTTTGCTTTTTATTTATCATTGGAATAACGGCAAAAGTTGCCCCTTCGGCTCCTTGCACAAATATGGATGCCAAAATTGTGATAACTACTGCAAAGACCAGCCAGCCTATGCCGTCAAAAGTAGGAACCAATGATTCTGAAGCTATAACCATTGATGGTGATTACGCTTATATAGCTGATGGAGAAGGTGGTGAGGAAGAAGAAG
>RCNB010002596.1_pt1 | contig 11042 bp, 8 predicted proteins | sample 2041321 | NCBI WGS metagenome assembly RCNB01 (sample SAMN09708232, study PRJNA481090) | Marine sediment metagenome, whole genome shotgun sequencing project.
GCAGCTTCACGGTAAGAATGTGCCGTAGTTAAGTTACGGTCACATTTCTTTTCAGTAAGTGCCATATCTGGGTCGTTAATATTTACTTTTTCGTATTCCTTTACTACGACACAGCTGCTAAAAACACAGGCTATTACAGCAACAGTTAAAACTCTTTTAATCATAACTTATCTATTTCAATATGCTTTGACTTTGTAATATTTCCTTTGTCATCTATGATGATACATTCTACCTTAGGCAATTGATTGATGCGATCTAATCCTGCTTCTTTTCCCATTACAAATACCGAGGTCGCCAATGCATCTGCAAGTTCTGCTTTAGGAGCAAAGACAGTTACACTTATAATTCCAGTGGAAGGATATCCTGTTCGTGGGTCGATAATATGAGTGTATCGTTTGCCATTAAAGTTGACATACTTCTCGTAATTTCCAGAAGTTACTACAGCTCCATTTGTGATAGGAAGCAATGCGAAAACTTTATTTTTATTTAAAGGATTGGTAATGGCAACTTTCCATTGGCTTCCATCTGGTTGCTTTCCCCAAGTATTCATATCACCAGAGGCATTTATAATTCCTGAAGCCACTCCTTTTTTAATGAGTAATGATTTTGCTTTATCTGCGGCATAGCCTTTTCCGATGGCACCAAAACCAATTTTCATTCCTTTTAGCTTCAGAAATACGGTACTGTTTTCACTATCCAAAATAATATTTTGAAAACCAACTTTAGCTACGGAAGCTTTTATTTTTTCTTCTGAAGGCATCTCTGTCATACTGCCATCAAACTGCCAAATACGATCCATTGAGGCGTAACTAATATCAAAAGCACCATCGGTTAATTTTGAAATACCTATCGCTCTTTCTATTAAATTGAAAAGTTCTACAGCAACATTAACGGGCTTAATACCTGCATTTTTATTAATAGCAGATGTTTGCGAATTAACATCCCAAGAAGAAATAAGTTTTTCAATTCTTGTAATTTCGGCAACAGCAGTATCAATGTATTTGTTTGACTTTATGGAATCGTTTGCAACTACAGTGATATCAAAACGACTACCCATTAGTTTGAGCGTTCGTTTGTAAGGCTGTTGTGCCGAACATACTATTGAAAATAGTATAATAAATGCTGTTATTAATCCTTTCAAATTATTTTGTAAATGCATTTAATTCCTTGATATAATTTTCTGGTGTTGTTTTTTTATAGCTCGTTTCTCCTAACACTTTTCCATTACTATCTAAAACAACAACAAAAGGAAAAATGCCGTTTTTATTATAGCTTTCAGCTAATTTAGCATTAGTCTCTTTTTGGGTTTCTGATAATGCATTTTTCTTTTTTCTCGGAAAATCTGCTTGCAGCATTACATAATTTTCTTTTGCATAATTTTTAAAAGTATCAGTACTCCAAACTTCGCGATCGAGTTTAATACAAGGTGCGCACCAATCAGACCCTTGAAAAACTAATATTATAACTTTACTCTCTTTTAAAGCTATTGCTTTTGATACATCTAAATTCTTATGCCATTCTTGTGCATTTACTGAACTAATCGTTGCTAATAATACGAATGCTATTGATAATATCTTTTTCATAAAATAAATTAATATCCAAAGTTATTATGTTAAACGGTTTTTATGTTAAAAGCTTACATTGACATTTATCAATTTTTTTAATAACCATCAATAAATCAGTCAATTAAAATTAGATACCTTTGCGAGTCCTTTATAGTCTTTGATGAATATACTCCTCCCTTTAGTCGTAATCAACTTTTCATCTTTAAAGTCTTTTAACATACGCACCAAAGATTCTTTAGCAGTCCCAACCATACTTGCTAAATCATCTCGATTAATAATAATTGCAGTATCTTCTAAAGTGTTTTCACGGAACTTACTCTCTAGAATTAGTAGGTTTAATGCAGCTCTTTCTCTAACCGTGTATTTCGCAAGTAATTTTGTTGCATTTAGAAATACTCCAAACTCGTGACTTAGATTTTTTAATAACCGTTGGGAAAGTTTCTGCGATCTATCTACAACATTTAGAAAATCATTTTTAGGTATAAATTCAATCTCACAATCTGAGAGTGCTGTTGCTGAATCTGGATATAACTCCTCACTTAAAACAGCGTGATATCCCAAATACTCATCTTCTTTACAGATGTAGAAAATGTGTTCCGTACCAAAATTTGTTGCTGTAAACTTCTTTACTTTTCCTTTCTTAATTCTATAAATGCCTTTAGGTTCATTTCCTTCTTTAAAAATGGAATCACCTGCTTTAAAATAGGCTGTTATTTTATTTGTAAATGCACTTTTACAAATAGTATCTGACAGTCCAGAAAATAGATCTTGATTGTCAAAACTGTAACCTTTATATGGAAATATTTGGTTCGTCATAATATTCTAAAATTCGTTGTCATTTTTCTACGTCTTTAATCCTATTGATTCTTTTATTTTAGAGTCAGTCCCCTAATAAATTAAATGCTCCTTTAGTTAGGAACTGCGTGTTTGGCTTAAAGTTATTCTTGTTTTCGATAACCGAAAAACCATCGTAACTTTCTTTGACTTCAATTTCTTCTTGATTGAAGTAGTAAGTGTCGTCTTCTTTTTTAACTAAAACTAAGATGTATGGAACTTCATCTACTACGATTATAGATCCACTAGGTAAGGCTTTCGAGAACGTAGAATCCGTAATAATACTAGCATCAATAAACATTCCTGTTAAGAAATTACGATCAGATTCGTCTTCTAAATGTCCGTGAACTTTAATCGTTCTATTAGCATTAATAGATGCACCTACGAGATGCACTTCTGCTTTATAAATTTCTCCAGAGGCTTCAGGTATTTTAAAATCGATTTTTTGTCCCTTTTTAATCTTCATTATGTCCTTTTCGAAAACTGACAGTTCTAAATGAATGTGCTCGTTATTTATGATTTCTAAAATTTCAGTAGCAGGCGAAACATAAGAACCTTTCGTTACATTAACTTTAGTAATACTTCCTGAAATGGGGGCATAGATACTCACAACAGATGTGATTTTTCCTTTGCGAACTTCTGATGGAGAGATGTTAAGCATTTTTAGTTGTTTGTCTAAACCTGTATGTCTGGCAACTGCAGTTTTATAGTCACTTTCTGATTTTAAGTAGCTTTTCTGCGACGTAATATTTTCAGCTTTCATCGTTAGCTGTCTATCATATTCTGCTTTTAAATAAGTAAGTTGCCCATTTACTTCCATATATTCTTGCTGTATGGTCACAAACTCAGGATTCTCAATCGTTACCAAGGCCTGCCCTTTAAGCACTTTATCGCCTACTAGCAATGGTGTTGTTTTTATATAGCCACCCATTGTGGCAGTAACAACGGCTCTGTTTTCTGGTGGCACATCAATCATTCCGTTGACCGTAACAACTGTTGGGAATGGCTTTTCTTCAAGACTTCCTAAAGACATTTTGCTTTGTTCAAATTGCGCTTGAGTGACTTGTATGAGATCATTCATCATATCTTTGCTTTCGGTTTCGGCCTCAGCTGCATTACTGTTTTTATTGCCACAACTGAATAGAGTGAAAACAAAACTTAAGATTACTATTTTATATATATTACGTTTCATAACGTTGTGTTTATAGGGTTAGGTAATTAATGGCAATACTAGTTTGATTGTATTCATTGAGCTTGTCTAAATAGCTTAATTTTATCTCATAAGCAATTTCCAAACTTTGAATGTATTGGTAAAAATCAATCTCTCCATTTCTAAAACTACCATTTGCTGTTTTTAAAATTTCTTCGGAAAGTGTTTGACCTTCATTTTCATAATAATCTAATGCTTCTTGAAGCTGAGTTAAGGTCATTTTTAGTGCATTAAATTTTGCATTTATCTGAATTTCATACTCGCTGAATTCGGCCACCGCAATATCTTCTGCAATTCTTGAAGCTTTAATTCTAGACGATTGCCCTCCGAAAAATAGCGGTATTTTCAAACCTAATTGATACCCATAAAGACTTCCGTTTAGTTCAGAATTTGTACCTTGAAAATAGCTAAGACTTATATCGGGTAGTCGTTTTTGTTTTTCAAAACGGTGTTTTGCTTGTATAAGACAAACTCTGTTTTCATAATAGCCCATTTCTGCACTTGCGTTAATATCCAAAGTATTTGTCGTTATTTTAAGTGAAGGCTCATTAGCAATGACAATAGCTTCATCTACCTGAATTACTTTTAATAATCTACGGTAAACAAGCGTTACATCTTTTTGTGCTTGTGAGTATTTGAGGCTAATCTGCTTTTGCTTTGAAGCTGCTGTGATTTTTTCTAGATAATTGGTTTCACCTAATTCAAAACGCCTTGCAGCTACTTTAGAAAAATTAGTGTACAGACTGTCCAACCTTTTATAAACGTGTTCCTTTTCTCTAGCGATTTGGTATTCATAATAAGCAGTTATCACTTTGCGTTCTATTCCTTTTTTCTGAATGTCATAGGTGCTTGAAGTAACTCCATAACGTGCTTTATTTACTTTTTTCTCAGAGAAATAGAGCGTTGGAAACCTAAAGTCTTGTTGAATCCCAAATACCTGCAAAGGCTCATTATTTAAGGCTAAATTATTCTCATCAAACTCATAATATACATGCGTTTTGTCAAAACTAGAGATACCATTTATTAAAGCATCAGATTGTTCTACTTGTAATCCACTAGCTTTTAATCCTGCATTATTTTCAATTGCTAAAGGAATAAGTTCATTCAAGTTCATACCCGTATTTTGTTGACTAAACACGCTAAATGAAGAAACCAATAATAGTGCGCCTAATATCTTTTTAGAACTCGCGCGTCCTCTTATTCTTTTTGTATTATAAGGTTTATTAAAAAGCGCATAGAGTACTGGTAAAACCACTAATGTTAATAGTGTGGCTGTTACTAAACCTCCAATAACCACTGTTGCTAACGGCCGTTGTACTTCGGCACCCGCATTAGTCGAAATAGCCATTGGTAAGAATCCTAATGCTGCTGCAGATGCGGTTAAAAGCACCGCACGTAATCTGTCTTTTGTTCCTTGTTTTATTAAAGCTTCCATACTTTCAAACCCTTGATGTTTTAGTTCTTTAAAATGTTCTATCAATACAATACCGTTTAGTACTGCAATACCAAAGAGCGCTATAAAGCCAACTCCTGCAGATATACTAAAAGGTAAATCACGAAGCCATAATAACAAAACACCTCCAACGGCCGACAGTGGAATTGCAGAGAAAATCATTAAAGCGTCTTTAACCGAATTGAATGCTAAGTATAAGAGCACAAATATTAGGATAAGCGCTATAGGTACAGCAACCATTAATCTTGATTTGGCACTTTGTAAATTTTCAAACTGACCGCCATAGGTAATAGAATAACCCACTGGTAATTTTATGTTCTCATTTATCAAAGCTTGTACATCGTCTACCACAGATTGTAAATCACGATTACGGACATTGATACCGACTACAATTCTTCGTCTTGTATCATCGCGAGATATTTTTGCAGCTCCTTTTTTATAGCTGATATCTGCTAGTTCGCTTAACGGAATTTTTCCACCTGTAGGTAAATCGATGTATAGGTTTTTAAGATTATCTATATCTGTACGTTTCTCTTTATCTAGACGCAAAACTAAGTCAAAACGTTTTTCACCTTCAAAAACACTACCAGCAGATTTCCCTGCAAATCCCATAGATACCATGTCATTCAACTCTTGAATATTAAGTCCATACCTCGCGATTTTAGCGCGATTGTATTTTATATTCATCTCTGGTAAGCCTGCTATTTTCTCTACTGAAATATCTGCTGCACCAGGCACATTTTCAATTAAAGCACCGATTTCACTCCCTTTTTTTGCTAATACGCCTAAGTCATCTCCAAAGATTTTGATGGCAATATCAGCACGAACGCCTGTAATCAATTCATTAAACCGCATCTCGATAGGTTGTGTAAATTCAACCTCCATTCCTGGAATAATGGCTAGGGCTTCTTTAAATTTATCAGCTAATTCATCTTTAGATGACGCTGACGTCCATTCGCTTTTCGGTTTTAATATAATAATGACATCACTTTCTTCCATAGACATTGGATCTGTAGGTACTTCGGCAGCACCAATTCGTGTAACGACTTGTTTAACTTCCGGGAACTGTTTTAAAAGAATCTTCTCAATTTCAGTAGTTATTTCTACGGTATTGCTAAGAGATGTTCCGGTTTTTAAAATAGGCTGAATAACAAAATCACCTTCATCTAAAGTGGGAATAAATTCGCTACCCATTGTACTAAATATATAAATTGAAATTGCCAAAAGTGCCACAGCAATTCCTAAGACTAAGGTCTTACTTTGTAATGCCCAATCGATAACCGGCTCATATATTTTATTAAGCCATTTCATTAAACGAACTGAGATATTCTTATTAGTTGCTTCCGATGGTTTTAAGAATATAGACGCCACAACCGGAACATAAGTGAAACAAAGAATCATGGCGCCAATAAGCGCAAAACTGAAGGTTAATGCCATTGGTTTAAACATCTTCCCTTCAACACCACTCAATGATAAGATGGGAATAAATACAATTAAGATTATAAGCTGACCAAATATGGCTGAGTTCATCATTTTTGATGCTCCAGAAAATGTAATGGCATCTTTTAACTCTCGCTGTTCCGTTTTTTCTAATCCATTAATCTCATCCTTTTTCTGAGTGATTTGAAAAGCAATGAACTCAACAATAATCACGGCTCCATCAATAATAATTCCGAAGTCAATCGCACCTAGACTCATTAAGTTGGCGTCGACTCCAAATATGTACATTAAGGATAATGCAAAGAGCAAGCATAATGGAATTACCGATGCTACAACGAGACCAGAACGAAAATTACCTAAGAGTAATACCACAACAAAAATTACAATTAAACACCCTAAAACTAAGTTTTCGGTCACAGTAAAAGTAGTTTTAGCAATCAGTTCACTACGATCGAGAACGGCATTGATATAGACGCCTTCTGGTAATGATTTTGAGATTTCTGAAACACGTTCTTTCACGGCTTCGATTACTTTCTTGGAATTTGCATCTTTGAGCATCATTACTTGCCCTAACACTTTTTCACCTTCGCCATTCCCTGTAATGGCGCCAAAACGAGTCGCATTTCCAAAACCTACTTTTGCAACATCTTTAATATAGATAGGTAAACCATTTTTGTTTTTAACAACGATATTATTAATGTCATCTATGGATGAAATAAGACCTTCTCCACGAATGAAAAATGCTTGATTAACTTTCTCAATATAGCCACCACCAGAAACACTGTTGTTCATTTCTAATGCAATAAAAACATTGTGCGCTGTGATATTCATCGCATTGAGTTTCTCGGTATTAATAGCGACTTCATATTGTTTTAAGAAACCACCCCAAGTATTGACTTCGACCACACCAGGAATACCAGAGAGCTGTCGTTTTACAATCCAATCTTGTATGGTTCTAAGGTCTTCGGCATTATACTGGTCTTTAAACTCTGGTCTTACATCAAGAATATATTGATAAATTTCTCCAAGTCCCGTTGTAATAGGTCCCATTTCTGGCGTGCCAAAACCTTCAGGTATTTTCTCGGATGCTGACTTAATTTTTTCGGCGATGAGTTGTCTAGGCAAGTAAGTTCCCATAGCATCATCAAAGACAATGGTCACAACGGATAGTCCAAATTTTGTTATAGAACGAATCTCCACTACACCCGGTAAGTTTGCCATTTCTAATTCTACAGGATACGTAATGAATTGCTCCATGTCCTGCGTAGAAAGATTGCGTGAAGTTGTGATCACTTGTACCTGATTATTGGTTACATCGGGTACAGCGCCAATAGGAATTTGCGATAGCGAATACAAGCCAAACCCTACAATAAAGGTGGTGAATAAGAGAACAATGAATTTGTTCTTAATACTGAAACTAATAATATGTGATAGCATTTTTTATAAAATAATCAACGTGAATACCCCTAAATCAATACGTCGATTAAGGAATAAAAAAAATAGGTTCGTGTAATTATTTATGAGAGCCGTGGTGGCTGAAAGAGCCCTTCTAAGTGAAGTGATGAAGAAGGTGCTTTGTAATGAAAATTATGTGTATTGCATTCTGAAAACTCAGGTGTTTTAAATTCTAATTTTTGAGTATTAAAAATAAAAACCATACTAGAAGACGAATGATATTGATGCTGAAATGGTAATTGCTCGTGGTCTTCTTTTTCTTCTTGATGCTCTTTGTCGTGATTTGCTTTTAGTTCTCCATAATGTTTAGAAATAAACACAAAAACGTTATCACCGTATTGCTCACTATGAAACTCCGCATGCTCAATAAATTCAGCTATTTGAACCGCATCAGTTAGATGAAATCCAAAGCTTTGCAATAGAATTACAAAAGATAGTGATATGGAAAATAGTTTACTCACGGCGTTAAAGATAATAATTTGAAACTTTTACATCATCTTTTTATATAGATAATTTCAATCGCGTTATTTTTTAAGTATGACTTTATGACGAAATAATGTATTCATTCGGTTTCTTATAATAACAAATTCTTGAAAAATATAATCATCTCTTTTAATCCTTAACCTCAACTCAATAATTTAATTCGCATTGGTTAAACCAACTTTCCTAAAACAAATTTAGATCTAGAATTCACAAGATTAAGAGTCTTATTTAATTATCCAGTTAAGCTAAGAACAAAAAGTAGATTTTAATTAATTGGTCTAGATTACAGTAATAATGATTTAAGTAAGCGCAGGTGTATGCATACGAATATTGAAAATATTCAATTATGAGGAATATCATTTACTAATTGTTTGCTTTAAAATAGTTTTGTTTTATACAAACTACTAAAGTGTTTATCATGAAGGTTCTAGTTTACAGCTCGAAAGATTTTGAAATCCCATATTTAGAAAACGCAAATAGCAGAAAACATCAACTGACTTTCATCACTGAAGCCTTGTCTTCCAAAACAGCTGAAAAGGCTATAGGTTACGCTGCCATATCGATATTTTCTGCAGACGAAGCTTGTTTTATCACTATTGAAAAACTTAAAGATTTTGGCGTAAAATTTATAGTATTAAGGTCGGTTGGTCATGACAATGTAAACTTAAGAGCTGCTTCAAGATTAAATATAAAAGTGGCGAATGTTCCAGCATATTCTCCTTATGCTATTGCTGAGCATGCTGTCGCTTTATTACTAGCACTAAACAGAAAGTTGATCGAATCAAATAGAAGAGTTCGTCATTACAATTTCAATTTAAATAACCTCGTTGGTTTTGATTTGAATACTAAGACAATCGGTATTATTGGTACTGGAAGAATAGGTGCTGTTATGAGTAAAATAATGCAAGGATTTGGCTGTAAATTATTAGGCTATGATCTTGTAGAGGATAGCACATTAAAAGAACATTATAATATGAGCTATACGACTCTAAAAGAGTTATGTGAGCAAGCAGATATCATTTCTCTACACGTCCCTTTAAATTCAGAAACACATCAGCTCATAAATGAGGATTTAATTTTTGAAATGAAAAATGGTGTTATCATTATCAATACTGCTAGAGGGTCTGTTTTGAACACAGAACATGTCATTGAAGGACTTAAAAGCGGTAAAATAGGTGCTTTAGGAATTGATGTGTATGAAAATGAGCAAGGTGTTTTCTTCAAAGATCGTTCTCAAGAAACCCCTAATGATGACCTTTTAATAAGATTAAATGCATTTCCAAATGTACTTATTACTGGACATCACGCTTTCTTAACCCAAGAGGCATTAACGAATATTGCAGAAACGACAATCTACAATTTAGATTGCTGGAGTCGTGGAGAGGAAACTGAAAATGAATTGACAAACTCCAATTAAATATATTTTATTTAATTCTTCTTCCTGTAATCGTAAATATCTTTTAAGACTAAGATATCATGTTCTTCATTCACGATATTTAAATCATATCTTATTGTTATTTTGGTGCCGATTGGTGCGTGATAATAAATCACCCATGCATCTGCTTCCGTCGTACCAATACAGCCATTAGAATAGGCCTTACCTAAAGTAATAGGATTTGTGGTTGTATGAATTAATTGTCCGTTCTGTATACCATTTATTTCAGTTTCAATAAAAGGGATTTGCGGTAATTTGGTTACTTTTTTATCGTCTCGCTTAGTTACAAGATATTCATTATTCGTTACTGGGTTTATATATCTAGGATTACGAACATGTTTAAAAACAATGCCTTCACCAGTTTTGGTTTTTAAATCCTGCACTCTACCAGACATCTCTAAATATTTTTTTTCATTTCTGCCTACTCTAATAGGAAATTCATAAAGTTGAATAGAATCTTCATAAATACGAAGTTTAAATTCTGGAATATTGATATCAATTACTGTTTTTTGAAATGCCCCTAACAGCTTTTTAGCTTGTATTGAGTCTGGAATTCGTATTAAACTACCACTGGGTAAAGCAATCATCTTTTTTTGACTATATACAAATGAATCTCGGACTTTCATTCTATAGTAGTCAGTGTTCTGAAGCGTATCCATAATCCATGAATTGCCTCTCACTATTAAATGCTCAGTTAATTTATAAGAAGTTAACGCATCGTATTTTTTTACCAGTGAGTCCATAAATTGAAAATAATTTTCAACAGTTATGGCTTTATGTATTAAAACCAAGTTTACTATCGTGTCTCGATGATAAACTTGGCTTAATACTTTTGTTTTTTTAGTTAACTCTAATACGTCTCTATTTTTAGCTCTCGAACTTACAAATACAAATAATAGCACTAGTAAAAGCGTATATATGAGGCGCATTAATCCTTTCATTCTGCTAGAAGTTTTGTCTTTTTAAGAATCTTGTCTAAAACCTCTTTTTTATCCAACTTCTTGGTACAGAAAAACCAATCTTCACATTTCAATTCCTCTGTTGAAGTCATTCGCTCTTCAGCTACACCACATGATCCTGCAGGTGAAATAATAACATCATCTCCAGGATTCCAATCGGCAGGAGTGGCTACAGAGAATTTATCTGATGTTTGCATGGCTATTAAAG
>RCNB010003695.1_pt1 | contig 11041 bp, 11 predicted proteins | sample 2041321 | NCBI WGS metagenome assembly RCNB01 (sample SAMN09708232, study PRJNA481090) | Marine sediment metagenome, whole genome shotgun sequencing project.
ATTTGTCTGGAGAAAACATTAGAGAAATCAATATCATTGCTAATACTGGTTAGGATAGAAGTATCTGTAGTAAGTGCCAAAGCAGCAAGTGGAGGTCTGTCTCTTTTGCTTTTTTGCAGCCTGTTAACAAATTCGGCTGCAATATGTTGAGCATCAGCTGCACTTCCCCCATTACCAAACAACATGACTTTATTGCCCGATTTTAACGATTCCGAAATAAGACGTACTACTTCTATAATCTTTTCGCAGTTTTTCTGAGCAAAAGCTGTTTTTAAATCCGCACTTTCTTTAAATCTTTCAATGATTATATCTTGCATGAAGTCCTCTTATCTTTGACCATAAAATAGTATGCACATAATAATAGCTATAGCCTGATTCTGTCAAGTTAATTTGCCCTGGTTAATAGAAGGAATAAAAAATCCTGCAAAAAAAACTTTACAATATTTAAAAAATTTTACAATATAAAACTTAACTGCTCTGATTTGAGAATAGGAGGTATGTTATCATGAAGAATTTTTTAAATACTGTTTTTTTTGCTCTTATCATCTTGTTTTTTGTAACATTTTCTTTGTCAAATTCCCAGTCAATTCAACTCAACTTTTTTGGTTTTTTACTCAGGCCTATTCCAATCTCTCTCTTAATTTTGATTCCGTTCCTGGTTGGCATTGTGCTGGGGAGCCTTTTAGATTTAGCAGAAAGGTTTTCTCTGAAAAGAGAGGTCAAAAGACTCAGGAAGGAACTTCAGGAACAAGGAGAAATAACAAATCCTGATTACACTTCTTAACTTATCGCTCTCCATAAAATTAGTCTTCTTTTTTGCGTATTTAACTGATATAATAAATATGACCTTGCTTAAGCCAGGTTTATCCTGAAAAATACAGGGCTAAAGCAATTGTAATATTTGAAAGGTGGAATGGTAGATGTGTGAAATCAGTTACGGGTCATGATTGGCATGTTGAGAAGAGGAAGTAAATGGATAAGAGAATATTGGTATTATTAGGAATATGTTCTTTTCTTGCAGTAACGACATTAACTATCAGGTACATTGAAGTAGAAAAGAAAAAAATTAAAGCAAAATTTCCTAATTTGCCAGAAGAGAAAAAAATAAAAATCAGGCGAAATACTACATCTGTATTTCTGCCACCAGAAGAACCTGTTGTTGAAGATAAAATACCTGCCAAAGCCATAGAGGGAAAAACTGTTTCTTTACAAAAAGAAAAAACTATTCAAGAAAAAAAACTTGTTCCTCCACGTGATAGAATCGAAATGAAGACTACTGTTCCTGAAGCTACAATAAGGGATAAAGAAGAAGAATCAATTCCTGTAGAAAAAGTTGAAGATATTATAGAAGAAAATGAAGTTTTAACTGAAGATGGAGGAGACACATCTGAGAAGGAAGACGTTGTAACACCTCTTGACGAAGAGAAAAACCTGGAAGAGGAGGATACAGTCTCTGCAGATGAAGAGGAAACAACCCCCACAGCTAAAGAAGATACAGCTGTAAAAAAGGAACAACCCGACGACGAAGTGGGAGAAGAGGTAGCAGGGAGTGAAGAGGATAAGATTATCCCTGAGGAGGAATCAGAGGGTGCTGAGATAGATGATGAGGAATGGGCACCCGAACATGAAGAAGAGATAGGAGAAAGTGAGGAGATAGTGCCAGGGGAGGAAGGCATAGTAGATCAAGAAGAAGAATTGATAGAAGAAGAGGAAGAAGGGGTTTTTGGGGAACAAGAAGAAATATTTCTTGAAGGGAGTAATCTTATATTCTGACCATGCATACACTTCTAAAACCAGAAGAAATTGACTTAATTATAAAAGGAGAACACCCATCTCCACATTCAGTCCTTGGGAATCATAAAGTTAAACTGGATGGGAAGGACTCTATGGTTATCCGCACTTTCGTGCCGGGGGCAACAACAACTTCTGTTATATTGGATTCCGGGGCTGCAACTAAATTTCCTATGACAAAGATACATTCAGATGGTTTGTTTGAGACAATCTTGAAAGATCACCCAGATTTTCCCTCTTATCAATTAGAGATTCAAAAAAACCATGAAGTTTGTCTTCAGGAGGACCCTTATCGTTATCTACCAACCGTGAGTGATTTTTATTTGAGTGATGCCAGAGAAGAAACTTATCATCAAGCTTACCAAAAATTAGGAGCTCATCGCAAACAGTTTGGAGATGTTGAGGGATTTTCATTTGTCCTCTGGGCACCTAACGCTAAGCAGGTAAGTTTGGTTGGCAACTTTAACGGTTGGGATTATCGTACCCACCCCATGAGAAGGATGGGATCATCAGGTATTTGGGAGATTTTCATTCCGGGAATTCCTGTAGGAACTATTTACAAATACGATGTCCTTGGATACTTTGGTCAACGAGTTTTAAAGACAGATCCCTTTGCATTTGCCATGGAAATCCGCCCAAGAACAGCCTCTGTCGTCTGGGATATTGATGATTATAAGTGGCATGATCAGGAGTGGCTGGATTATCGTTCAAAGTGGATACCTTTGGATCATCCCATCTCCATCTATGAGGTACATTTGGGTTCCTGGATGAGAGTGCCGGAAGAAAACAATCGGTGGCTTACCTACCGTGAACTGGCGGTTAAATTGGTAGAGTATGTTAAGCAGATGGGATTTACTCATATAGAATTAATGCCTGTAGCTGAGCATCCTTTGGATGCATCATGGGGTTATCAGGTAACCGGTTATTTTGCTCCTACCAGCCGCTATGGATCACCTGATGATTTTATGTATTTTGTTGATTACTGTCATCAAAATGGAATCGGGGTTATCATTGACTGGGTCCCATCCCATTTCCCCAAGGATGATTTCAGCCTGAGCAATTTTGACGGGACCTGTCTCTATGAACACCTGGATCCCAGACAGGGAGAACACAAAGAATGGGGAACGTTGGTGTTCAATTATGGTAGAGATGAGATTCGTAGTTTTTTGATTTCCAATGCCCTGTTCTGGTTGGAGAAATACCATATAGATGGCATACGGGTTGATGCAGTAGCTTCCATGCTGTATCTTGATTACAGTCGTAAAGAAGGAGAATGGATCCTCAATAAATATGGAGGGAGAGAAAATCTGGAGGCAATCCATCTTTTAAAGGAGCTGAATGTAATTACTCATATTCGCTATCCAGGAACCATGGTGATAGCAGAAGAGTCAACTGCCTGGCCAGGGGTGTCGAAACCTGCCTATTTGGGAGGTTTGGGCTTTGACTTTAAATGGAATATGGGGTGGATGCACGATATGCTGGAGTATTTCTCCTCAGATCCTGTTCACAGAAAATACAAACACGATTTGCTAACCTTTGCAATGCTTTATGCCTTTAATGAGAATTTTATCTTATCTCTCTCACACGATGAAGTCGTCTATGGTAAGAGGTCATTGTTAAATAAGATGCCGGGAGATGAGTGGCAGAAATTTGCCAATTTAAGAGCTCTTTATGGCTACATGTTTGCTCAACCTGGCAAAAAGCATCTCTTTATGGGAGGAGAATTCGGACAATGGCGGGAATGGAATCATGACCAGGGTCTGGATTGGAATCTACTGGAAAATGAGCCCCACAGGAATCTTCAACAGTATGTTAAAGATATCCAGAAAATTTATAAAGAGGAATCCGCTTTGTGGGAGGTTGATCACGATTCTTCAGGGTTTGAGTGGATTGATTTTCACGATTGTGAAAACAGTGTGGCTTCATTTATTCGGCGCGGTAAAAATTCTCACAACCATTTAGTTTGTGTGTTTAATTTCACTCCCGTTCCCCGTCAAGGTTATCGTGTTGGTGTTCCTGATAATAAATTTTATCAGGAAATACTCAACAGTGACTCATCTTTCTATGGAGGAAGCAACCTTGGCAACAGCGGGGGGCTTAAAGCTGAACCTGTTCCATTCTCACATTATAGTCACTCTATTCTCCTAAACCTCCCACCTCTTAGTGCACTCTATCTAAAACCTGTTGAATAGAGATTCAACAGATAATACTTGATAATGCCATTGAGATGTGTTATTTAGCTTAATTATATTAAGCGTCCCCATCGTCTAGCCTGGTCTAGGACACCGGCCTTTCACGCCGGCGGCAGGGGTTCAAATCCCCTTGGGGACGCCAGTAAAATTCAAAGAGTTAGCTGATATGAGCTAACTCTTTTTTTGCCCATCCTTCCTTTAGGCACTTTCACAACCACACCTCTACTACTCTTAATTTTGGACAAGCTGTTTTATATCAGAATTACAATGGTTATTAAACAACTGTCATATCTTCTGCAATATATGTGTTCATCTGACACATTCTCCCTGCCTACTCAAATAATAATTCAATGAAATCTGATAGTTATGTTTTGGTACGGTATATGCTGTCAACCGTAGTTGAGCATTTTCGTCATCCCATAAACTGGACAAGGAGGATAGTTATGTATTACAAACTGATTGATGCAACTGGTCATGATACCGGCATCGTACAGGTAAATCTTGAAACAGAGGAGTTTGAAAAACTTGCAAAAGAATACAGAAACACAACTGGTAACCAACTTACCACTTCAGGCATCTATCAATTTCTCACCAAGAAAGGTTATGCCGTTGTTACAGTAAACCCAATTGAAATCCCTGCAAGCATTTAACCATAAGCAAAATAAACACGTAAGTGAATATCATTGCCTTTTGCATCCCCGTGTGTAGTAGCACGGGGTTTTTTAATGCATACTTCTCAAGCTGGATCGAGTGGGAAAATGAAATGGAAAAAAGACAGAGCAGTTAGACGTGTTTGTGGGGTTTAAATCAATTGAAGAAAATAATTAAATCATAATTTAAATTACTTTGGAGGGGGGGGAGGGACGAGAGCTCTTCCTCACCTGCCGCATTGGGGACATACTCCCCATCTTTTTTGTTCGCTCCTCTAAGGGGTTATCAATAAAGTGAATTAATGTAATCCATGTACTCTCATCCAATATCTCATTCAATTCAATGCCACCAACAAAATCATTTTCCTCTTCTTCAATCCACCTTAATACTCCCTTGACAATAATATTTTCAGATTCTTTAGAAGTAAATATCTTTAACTGAATAGTTGAACCAACCTTGTTTTTCTCACTTGTGTAAAATTTTAGCCCCATTCCTTTACGACTGATTTTAAATACAGTGCATTCTTCCCAATCTCTATTTTTCTCTTTCAAAAAATATTGGGCCTTCATGTGTGTATCAAATCTAACAAAGCTTCTTGTGTTTCTCATAAGTCGCTGCCTTTCTTGTTTTAAACATGGATATTATTCAAGCATATACCGATTGATCCCCCAAATTATTCCCTGTGATTTGCTTCAATGAAAAGTAAGTTTCGATATCGTAAAACCTGCAACATGTGATATCTCCAAGTGGTCAAAAACCATCCCCTCCAGTTCTGAGGCTAAACATGACTGTATAAATAACACCTTCACACCTTCTTCACTTTCTACCACTCGATCCCCTTCTCTTTCATTGTCAAGAGAAAGTAAAAAATCGTTTTGCATTGATAGAAACGGAGTAATCCTAAAAGCCTCCCCTGCATCTGCTGCCAGTTCATGCAAGGCTTCCTTAAGTTTTTCCTTTGCCTTAGCAGTTACTACAAACATATTCCCTCAATCTGCTGGAAATTTATAAACACACCTGAGTTAACAATCTATCTTTTGTGTCATCCCATTAAAGCAAATCTCACACAAACTCAAGAGAAAAATTGTAAGTCGGTTCTTTTATGTTTTGAAAAAGGGAATGATGTTTAACACCACTCCCATAAAAGGAGATTATTTGAAAGGAGGAGAAAACCAGCTATTGATTTAAAGGGAGCAAAAAATATGCCAGATATTATTTAGTTGATTTTTAAATATTTTTTCCTCAGAATTCTAAAACAGTATGAATTTTAATACACGACGCGTAAAAAATCATATTTGATTGGTTGCTTTTATTATGAACTTTAGCACCATTAGAATATAGCTTCATCCAAAACTCATTTTTTGTGGGCTATTGTTTTTCTTGTTTCTTTTCTGAATACATCCCGACACAATCCTAATTTACCCTGGCCGATCTATCTTCATCTAAACCATCACGGTGAACCAGAAACCATTCAATCCCACCAATAAAATCATTTTCCTTTTGATTAATCCGCTTCAATATTCCTTTGACATTAATGGTCTCTAATTCTGTCGGAATAGATATCTCTAAATGAAGTGTTGCACCCACACCAATTTTTTCATTTGTAAGAAATCTTATGCCCATGCCTTTGCGACTAATGTCAATTACAGTGCATTCTTCCCAGCCTCTGTTTTTCTCCTGCAAAAAGTATTGAGCCTTCATGTGTGTGCCAAATCGACTGAATTTCCTTCTATTATCCAATTTGCTCACCTCCTTACGGCTTAATTAAGTTTGCTATTAATCTCATATTATACTTAGACCGGGTATATTATTATTTAAAAAAATACTATTTGCTCTTTGCCTGTAATTCTTATCTCCTCACAATGATCACTTTCACTACACCATATTGACATTTTGTTGCAATCCACCACAACATATTGAATATTAAACAGAAAAGTAACTTATGTCAAGCAATTTTTTCAATTTTGCTAAATCATTTTCCCTTTGACATTAACTTTGTTCTGAACTATTCAGTTTTATTATATCCTACTGCAAAACAGCCCAGACAACCAAGATTGATATTTTATCATCGAGCTATTTCAAAACATCACTTATACGAAGAGGTACACTGTAATGAAAAAGGTATTCGGAAGGACAGGAAGAATTCTCAGAGTGAACTTAAATGACGGTTCTCTATTTGACATTTCAACTCTTGAACATGTCCACCGCTTCATAGGAGGACGAGGTATTGCCAGCCGTATTTACTGGGATGAAATGAATACTTCTACTGGTGCTTTTGATGCTGACAACCACCTTTTCTTTATGAACGGTCCTCTCTGTGGGACACAGGCCCCTGCTGCCTCCCGATGGATTGTTTTGGGAAAATCTCCTATGGCTATACCTGAGCAATATGCCTTTGGTAATCTGGGAGGGCATCTCGGAGCCGCTCTTAAATGGGTTGGACTTGACGGATTAGATATTACAGGGGCTTCCCCAAAACCTGTCATTATAGTGATCGAGAGTGATGGGAAATGTTTTGTTAAAGACGCCTCCCATCTTTGGGGCAAAAATACATTTGAGACCATTATGGCTCTTGAAAAAAGCTTTGGGGATAAAGCCCGTATAGCTACTATTGGCAGAGCTGGAGAGATGCGAACAAGGTTTGCAAACATTATAGGTTCTGGAGGTGTTTCTGCCACGAAGGGATTTGGTGCAGTAATGGGTTCAAAAAATCTTAAAGCTGTTGTTGTAATGGGTAATAAAGTAGAATGCCCTGTTGCAAAACCAGAATCCTTTAAAAAAATAAAACAAGAAATTAGTGCCCTTTGGAAAGGTGAGACCTCTGGCCGTTACTGGAATGAGCTTGTAATCGAGGGCACTGAAAAAATAAAAAATGCTTATTGTTATGGTTGTCCGGGAATTTGTCGGCGTGGCATATACCAGAATAAAAAGGGAATACAAGGTTATAGGAAAACCTGTGTTTCTGCCTATTTTTATTCAAAACAGGAGATGGACAAAACCGGCAAAATGGCGGACGCAACATTTTATGCCACTCAGTTGGCAAACAAACATGGGCTTTGCGTATTGGAACTTCGTTTTCTGGTTACGTGGCTTCCGGAAGCACTTAAGAGAGGGTTTATAGATGCAAAGGAAACTGGATTAAATCCTGATGAGGTGGGAACATCCGAGTGGATTGAAACACTGGTTAACCTTATCATCAACCGGAAGGGGGTAGGAGATTTGCTGGCAGAAGGGAGCCGTCGCTCAACCCGTGAACTGGGCGCAGAGGACTTGATAGAGGGATTGGTAACAAAAACAGGATTTGATGCTGATTATTACACCCCGCGTTTGTTTATCACAAATGCCCCTATTTATGCAACAGAACCTGCATATCCAATAACCCAGTTGCACAGAGTGAGTTTCCCCATGGTTAAGTGGATGGTCTGGATGGGTACCGAAGGCATGATGGGATTTTTAACGACTGAAAAACTTCGCCTTTTAGCCAAGGCATTCTGGGGTGATGAAAAAGCCGCCGAATTTGATTCACCCGATAAAAAAGGAGAGGCAGCAGTTATAATACAAAATCGGTCTTATGCAATGGAAAATTTTATTCTCTGTGATTGGTTTTGGCCAATCGATTTTTCCGGGAATGTTGAAACAGGAGTTGGTGATCCATCATTAGAGGCAAGGCTTTTTTCTTCTGTTACCGGTGAGGATATGGACGAGGATGAATTTCTCCGTTCGGGTGAGCGGTGTGCAAATTTGTGCAGAGCTATATATCTGCGTGAGGGAAGACGTGGCCGGATTGATGATATTTTGGAAGAATTTAATTTTACGCACCCACTTAAGATGCAAGACCCTCCTGTTGGATTGTTTAATCCTGAACTCATGATGCCAGGGAAAAACGGTAATCTTTTCTCATGTAAAGGATCAACGGTCGAGAAGGATGTTTTTAAAAAAATCATGGATGATTATTATAAAGCAAGGGGTTGGGATTTAGAAACCGGGCTGTTTACCAGAAATGGACTTCAAGATCTGGATTTGGCGGATATTATTCCAGAGTTAGAGGAGAAAGGATTTTTAGTTCCAACAAAATAAAAAGAAAATATGCAACTGACCTCCGCCCCCAATAGGCACTACTTTAGGGTCTGACCAAGCCAACTCTTTGATACAACATAAGAAGTATTGAATAAACTGGGATTTTTTAGCCTTAAAAACTCTGACTATTGCGGTATGAATAAAAAATATGTTAGTCTTATCGAAAGGGTAAAATTCACCTGAGAGGTATTTATCATAAGATTTGTTATTGTTTGCTCACTATTATTGATATTGATAAGCTGTATACAGTCAGAAGATGAACTGAACTCAAGTTGTTTTAACTGGCCTGACCAGGAGTTCTCGTCTACCAACCATGCCAGCTTGACTGTAGCACTCAAGAAGGGTGATCCAGCTATTGACTTTACCTTGAAGGATACCGACGGCCAGAGTTACACTCTATCTTCCCTTCTGGCTACGAAGCCAGTACTGTTGGTCTTCGGCTCCTTCACCTGACCTCCGTATAGGGGCAGCGTGCCTGCTCTTAATGAGCTTGCAACCAAACAATATAATGACACAAGAACCTATGATGATCTTGTCCACTTTGTCCACTTATATGTCATAGAACCACATCCTGAAAGTCCAGATGTGAGTCCATACAGAGGTAGTGTGTGGGAGGGTTCATTCAGTACAAAAGGCCAGGCGTTTACTTATGAAGAACGAGTTGCTGCTGCTCAGGACATGCTACCATTAATAGAAGGGAATCAACTGATTTTGGTTGACGATCTTGTTCCAGGTAAACTCAACAACCCGGTCTGGTGTACTTATGGCCCTTGTCCTAATTGTGCTTACCTTATTAATCAAGATGGGATAATCGATACTACCCAAACCTGGTTTAATGCTGGGGATATGGAAAAAGTGATTGATGGTCTTCTTGTGGGGTACTAGTGCTTCGCATCATAATAAAGTTACGTATCCTTCATTTATCAACATCAACTCTGCTTAAGAGAACTCCCCAGCTTTTTACCAGCCTCTTCTGCACGCTTCATAACCTCGGGCATATCATCGACATCATTCATGCCAATGACTTCAGCCATTTTTTCTACAAGGTTCAATCTGTGTGATTCTCCCATGCAAAATGTGAGCGCTTCTAAAGCCTTCTCATGACCCGCTCCGGCAACAGTTGTTACAACCACGCCAGGTTTTCCCGCAAGTGGTCTCTGTCCCATAAAAGGCATATCGGGGTCATATACAGGACCGATGCCTCGATAATAAAGTGCCAGGCTTCTGTCTATAAAACATTTAACAGCCCCAGAGATGTTCATGTAGTAAGTCGGTGAACCAAGGACAATTGCATCTGCATCTATCAATTTCTCATAGAGATTCTGCATATCATCCTCAATGGGACACGCTCCTTCATTCATCATGCATTCGGAACATCCGGTACAGGGCTTTACCTCAAGTTTGCCCAGCTCGACAATTTCATAATCGCATCCGGATGATTCAGCAATTTTTTTTACCAGTTTATTGGTATTGCTTTCTTCCCTCAAACCTCCGCAAATAGCTAAAATTTTCATCACCCATCCTCCTCTTTCAATAAAGTTGTTAATCGTTCTTTCATAAACGCTTGCTTTTCAAACAAGCATTTCACTCATTTTTAAGAAGGCCCAGTTTATCCATTTCATTGCATACAAAAGTTAAGCCCAGCTTTTTCATATGTTCTTTTTTCTGAAGGCCTGTCGAAACATCCCACCCCCTTAAGCTGTAGTATTCGTCTTTCATACGTTCAAAATCGTTACGGTCCATCGCCTTTCCCTTGCGGGTGATGATTTCAGCTCCATCCCCCGGAAACTCCAGATCGGGATTAAACAAACCTACCATCCCCTCTTCGGTCTCTATGGGTTCTGTAAAATTGAATTCTCCTATGGTATCATCCTTTCTTCCCGCTCTTCCCTCACGTCCCAGAATCGCCCTCTGGAGGTTGAAAGACCGTTCTCCCATCTGGTAGTAATCATCCTCACTCATCTCTTTTCCCGTAACCGCACCAAATAGTTGCGGAACAAGTGTGGGATCACCCATATGGTCTTCACGCTGGTCTGTATCCAGCAGGGGGTAGAAGCGGTCGCAGGCCACCATGCTTTCCTTGGCGTGCTGGCGGTTATAAAGGCTGCTTTGGGTTTCCCCTCGCAGGTGGTAAAATCGACTGCTTTTTCGTCTCCCCATGCTCGCCTGGCAATCTTCCTCAAATCATCCGTGGTAAGCGAAGACATGCCTCCATCCGTCGTGTACCAAAGCATCCATTTGAGCACCGTGAAACTGAATTCATGAAGTTGGATAATGGGATTTCTCGTCTCAGTCGCATAAAAAAGCGCGTTGGTCAAAAACACTCTACC
>RCNB010002597.1_pt1 | contig 11038 bp, 8 predicted proteins | sample 2041321 | NCBI WGS metagenome assembly RCNB01 (sample SAMN09708232, study PRJNA481090) | Marine sediment metagenome, whole genome shotgun sequencing project.
TGCCAAAGATCTGCATGTTCGCGATTGTTGGCACGCTCAGAATTTTGCTGAAATCAGTCTGCAGATAGTCGTGCGGACTGACGAGCGGGCCGACAATTGCAATTAGCACGATCGCCGCAAGGATGCCGCCACTGGCAACCACCGTGCGGCTGCTTCGCAGCCTTGCCCATAAGCGAGTCGCCACGCTCATCGTTGTCGGATCCTCGGGTCAATGACGCCATAGAGAATGTCCACAACGAGGTTTAACAAGATGATCAGCGTTGCGTAGAAAATAACGATGCCCAATACCAGCGTGTAGTCGCGGTTGAGTGCGCCGCGCACAAAAAACTGTCCTAGCCCCGGAATGCCAAAGACCTCTTCGACAACAACCGAGCCACTAAGAATTGCGGCAATCGCCGGCCCCATGTAAGACAAGACCGGCAACATGGCGGGCTTAAGTGCGTGATATCGAATAACTGCGTAAGCGCCCAGCCCCTGGCCGCGCGCGGTGCGAACGAAGTTGCTCGCCAGCACGTCAATCATGCTGGCCCTGGTCAATTTCGCGATGTATGCGATCTGCGGCAGTGCCAATGCGATGACCGGCAATACAAATCGTGCGATGCCCTCGTTGCCGCTCCACCCCGCCGGAAGCCACTGCAGCTTGACCGCAAACAACAGCACCATCACCGGCGCTATGACAAACACGGGCACGGAAATCCCGGTCATCGACAAAGCCATCGTGAGTCGATCGACCGCACTGTTGCGCCGCAGCGCGGCGAATGATCCTGCCGCAATGCCTATAAGCAGCGCCAGCAACATAGCCATCGCACCCAGTTTCAGGGACAGCGGAAACGCGTTACCGATGAGCTCCGAGACCGTGTGGTCACGATAGCGATACGAGGGGCCGAGGTCACCCCTGAGCACGCCGGACAGGTAACGAACGAATTGCGCCGGCAGCGGTTCGTCCAGGTGGTAGGCCTTCGCGATGTTTGCTTCGATCTCGGGCGGAAGCGTCCGTTCGTCGTCAAACGGGCCGCCCGGTGCGGCGTGCACCATCAAAAAGGCCAGCACAATTACCAACAGCAATGTCGGAATTGCACCCAACAGTCGCAGCAGGGCGTATCGCAGCAAGGCGGTGTTCCGATTAAGGTGTGGCGCCAGCGGGCACCAGACTCAGATGCTGACTGTAATGATAATCCAGCACATTGTCTCCCCAGCCGACCACTTCCGGGCTCACAAGGTGCTTGCTAACGTAAAAGTACAGCGGTATCACCGGGTGATCGGCCAACAAAACCCGTTCTGCCTCCTCGAGCCACAGGCGGCGGCGATCGAGATCCACCTGCTCGGCGGCGCGCTGCATCAGCGAGTCGTACTCTTCGTTGGCATAAACTGGCTGGTTCGCCGGGTTGCCTCCCTCCATGATGTTGAGGAACGTATGCGCATCGTTATAGTCCCCGATCCAGGCCGAGCGAAACCCCTGCGTGCCCTCGCGAGCCTGCGTGTTGGCGAGCAGAACCTGGAACTCCTCGTTGATAAGCGTGGCCTCGACCCCCAGGGCTTCCTTCCACATGGCTTGAATAGCGAGCGCGATGCGCTGTTCGGTATCGGAGGTGTTGTAGCGCAATTCTATTTGCAGTAGGTTGTCCGGCCCATAGCCCGCCTCGCGCATTAAGCGGCGCGCGCGGGCGTTACGTTCGTCCTGGCTAATGTCCGCGTAGGCAAGACGCCGCGGCTCATAATTGTCGACCCCGGGCGGCACCCAGCTGTACGCCGGCTCCTCGCCCCTGCCCGTAATTTTCTCGACGAGAACGTCTCGATCGACCGCCATCGATAACGCTGCGCGCAGCTGCGGGTTGTCTTTGAACGGTGGCTTGGTCAGGTTGAAACCGTAGAAGTAAACGCCAAGATACGGCGCGATGTGCAGCTCGGCGGGCCGCTCAGACCGAATCTGCCGGAAGCTGTCCGACGGTACGCTGCCCGTAACGTGTATCTCGCCCGCGCGGTATCGATTCAGCTCGGCCATTTCCTCTGTCAGCACATGGTGGTTCACAGCATCGATCGCGGTTTCGTCGTTATTCCAGTAGTACTCGTTGCGACTGAGCGCGAGTATGGAGCCCGGCTCCCACGCGTCCAGCTTGTATGCGCCATTCGAAAGCAGGTTGCCAGGCCTGGCGAAGGCGTCGCCGTGCTGCGCGATCGAGCGCGGGTTTACGGGAAACGTGCTTGGATAAGTCAGCAGGGACAGCAAGTACGGCGTTGGCTGCTCAAGCGTGATGACCAGCGTTCGCTCATCGACAGCATCAACACCAATGTCCTGCGGCGATTTTTCGCCGGCAACTATTGCGTGCACGTTAACAATGCTGCCCAACATCTCTGCATAAAAAGCAGCGGTGTCGGGATCAACCAAACGACGGAAACTGAACGCGAAGTCTTCTGCCGTTACCGCGTCGCCATTGGACCAGCGCGCATCATCGCGCAGGTAAAAGGTGTAGGTGAGCCCGCCTTCTGCAACCGTCCACTCCTTTGCCACGCCACCGACGAGCTCGCCGCTCGCCGAGTAACTCAGCAAGCCTTCGCCGATATCCCGCAACACCTCGGCCGCCTGTACGCTTCGCGATTTGTGCGGGTCTACCGACTCAGGGTCTATCGCCAGGCCACGATGAAGCGTTGCGATTTCTGCTCCGGACTCCACAGGTTTGCCGCACGATACAAGCGTGAGGCCGACCGCGACGAGAAATACATAGCGAAGCGATTTCATGTCGCGAAGCATAGCGCAGTACACCGTCAGGCGGTGCGACGAAGTTGGCGCTTTTTGAGGTGGATGAGTAACAGCGACACAGCAGAAGGCGTCATGCCCTCAAGGCGCGATGCCTGCCCAAGCGTGAGCGGTCGCGACGATTCGAGCCGCTGACGCGCTTCGTTCGACAGGCCGGCAACCGCACTGTAATCGATGTCTTCAGGAAGGCGCAGCTGTTCCTGTTTCGCATGTTTGGCTATCTCGCGCGCCTGCCTGTCAATGTAGCCGGCGTATTTTGCTTCCACCTCAAGTTGCAGCTCGACCTGTTCGCGCTGCTCATCAGGCATGCCTCGCGTTACATCGCTTACGCCGACGTCCGGCATTGCGACGATGTCGCTGTAGCTATACTCCGGCCGCTTCAGCAGTTTTACCGCACCTTGCAGGCGCGCACGCTCTTTCGTAACCGCGTCGCACTTTTCACTGAACGTTGCCCAACGAACGTCGTCAACAAGACCAAGCTCGCGGCCGGTCGCCGTTAGCCGAACGTCTGCGTTGTCCTCGCGCAGCGTCAGCCGGTACTCGGCCCGGCTGGTAAACATTCGATATGGCTCGCTCACGCCCCGCGTTGTCAGGTCATCAACGAGCACACCGAGGTACGCCTCATCACGTCGCGGAAACCACAATTCTTTTTCCTGCGACTGGCGCGCAGCATTGAGGCCGGCCAGCAACCCTTGTGCGCCCGCCTCTTCGTATCCGGTCGTGCCGTTGATCTGGCCCGCAAAAAACAGACCGGACACGGCTTTGGTTTCGAGCGTGGGCTTCAGGTCGCGCGGATCGAAGTAGTCGTATTCAATCGCGTAGCCAGGTTGTGTGATGACCGCGCTCTCGAACCCGGGTATCGAGCGCACGAATCGTTCCTGCGTCTCGGCGGGCAGGCTGGTCGAAATGCCGTTCGGATAGACGACGTCGGTGGTCAGGCCTTCGGGCTCGACAAAGATCTGATGCGACGTTTTGTCGGCAAAGCGCACGACCTTGTCTTCCACCGACGGGCAATAGCGTGGCCCGACGCCAGCGATGGCACCCGTGTACATCGGTGACTCATGCAAAGAGCCGCGAATGATGTCGTGGGTCTCCTCAGTCGTCTTCGTGATGAAGCACGATATTTGCTGTGGGTGATCGCGACGCCGACCGAGATAAGAAAACACTGGCCTCGGACTATCGCCAGGCTGTTCGAGCATCGCATCGAAGTTAAGCGACTTGCCATCGAGCCGTGGTGGCGTGCCGGTCTTGAGGCGAGCAACGCGAAACGGCAGCTCGCGCAAGCGCTGTGCAAGACTTAACGACGGCGCATCACCAACGCGACCGCCCGCTTCTTCGTCGTGACCCACCAACATGCGGCCGGCGAGAAACGTGCCTGCCGTCAGCACAACAGCGCGGGCCCTGATCTCCTGCCCCTCTGCCGTAATTACGCCCGCAATGCGATCGCCTTCCAGGATCAGGTTGTCAACAGAGTGTTCTGCCATCGACAGACCCGGCTGATTCTCGAGCAGGCGCCGTATTGCCTGCCGGTAAAGCTCTCTGTCCGCCTGCGCCCGGGTTGCACGAACCGCTGGGCCCTTGCTGGCGTTAAGCGTTCGAAACTGGATGCCCGCCTGGTCGGCCGCAGCGGCCATTGCGCCGCCCAGGGCGTCGATCTCTTTAGTCAGGTGCCCTTTGCCGATGCCGCCAATAGCAGGGTTGCAGCTCATTTGCCCAAGCGTCGAGAGCTTGTGCGTCGCTAAAAGGGTTCGCGCACCTGCCCGTGCGGCCGCCAGGGAGGCTTCCGTGCCGGCGTGGCCGCCGCCAATTACGATGACATCGAAGGTCGCAGACATTGGTCAAAAAATGAGCAATTGTGGCCGCGCATTCTAGTCTCTTCCGCTTTACTTGTCTGTTCCCAGTGGCGAAGATGGCCGCGCCCAAGGCTCTTAACAGGTACACGATGCCAAAATTCGCACCTATCATGTTGTTGTTGGTCTCCGCGGCGACCTCCGCGGAACCGACGCTGGAGCTCAGCGACTGCCGCATTGGCGCCGGCCCGGGAAGCGTCAGCATTGCTGCTCGCTGCGGCACGCTGATTCGGCCACTGGATCCATCACGCGCTGACTCCGAAAGCATCGAATTAAGCGTTGCCGTTGTCCCGGCACTGACGCTGGAGCCGCCAACGGACGCCTTTGTGCCGATCGCCGGTGGCCCGGGCATGTCATCGATACATTTTTATGCCGGTTGGGCCAGCGCCTTCGAGCGCGTGCGGCAACATCGCGACATTTTGCTCATCGATCAGCGCGGTACGGGCGAATCAGCGCCTATGACCTGCGATGTCGATGACGAAATCGTCGAGGGCGCGTATACCGAAGAGGATACGCTGCGCGCCGTTGAGGACTGCCTCGCCACGCTACCGTATGACCCGCGGTTCTTCACAACGAGCGTCGCCGTTACTGATCTTGAGGCTTTGCGCGTAGCGCTGGGTTACGACTCGCTAAACCTCTACGGCTCTTCCTACGGAACGCGTGTTGCCCAGCACTTCGCGCGCCGCTACCCGGACAGCACGCGAACGATTGTCATCGATGGCGTTGTTCCGCCGCAGTTGCCGCTCGGCCCGGACATCGCTATCGAATCGCAGCTGGCGCTGGAGAAAGTGCTCGGCCGTTGCAGCGAAGACGCCGCCTGCGCCGCCCAATTCCCGGACATCCACCGGGACTTTCAGCAACTGCGCGACACGCTCAGGGACAACGTCATACCTGTCCGCGTGCCCAACCCCGTCACCGGGCAAGTCGAGACCCTTGATTTCGGCAATGACCACATGGCCGCGGCCATTCGCCTTTTCCTTTACAACCATCGCACCATCGCATTGTTGCCGCTTTTGATCAGTGAGGCGGCCAACGGCAACCTTGTGCCGATGGCGGCTCAGTTTCAGATGGTTGTTGTCGCCCTGAACGAGGCTCTGAACATTGGCATGCACAACGCGGTTATGTGCACCGAAGACGTGCCCTTCATTGACTTTGCGGATGTGGATCAGGCCGCGCTCGACGCAAGCTACCTCGGCCCGCAGCAGCTCGAGGCCATCAAGACCATGTGTTCGATCTGGCCGCAGGGCCCGCTGGACGACGACCTGCGGCAGCCGTTGGCGACAGACATGCCTGTACTGCTTTTGTCGGGCGACTCGGACCCTATTACGCCGCCGCAATATGCTGAGCTGGCCGCAGTCGATATGGGCAAGGCATGGTTGCTTACGGGCAAAAACCAGGGGCATGGCCTTGGCGTTGTGGGTTGTATGCCGCGAGTTATCGGCAAGTTTATCGAAAACATGCAACTCGAGGACGGCGATGCGGATTGTCTTGACGACAGTTTTTCGATGCCGTTCTTTCTCGATTTTGCAGGTCCGGCACCATGATAGTCGTTAACGATATTCGCAAGTCCTTCGGCAAGGTGCGCGCTGTTCGAGGCGTTAGCTTCGATGCGCCCGACGGGAAAATAACCGGCCTGCTCGGACCTAATGGTGCTGGCAAGTCGACAACACTGCGCGTTCTTTACACGGTGCTTAAGCCCGACCAGGGCAGCGCCACGATTGACGGAATTGATGTGGTCGGCGACAGCCTGAAAGCTCGCGAGCGAATTGGCGCGCTTCCGCATGGCGCCGGCCTGTATCCGCACCTGACGGCGCGTGAAAATATCGCCTACTACGCGACGCTCTGTGGCATAGAAAAGAATCGTGTCGAAAGTCGCGTGGAGAGCATCGTCGACCTTCTTGAAATCACTGATTTTGCAGACCGTCGCACGAAAGGATTTTCGCAGGGACAACGAACCAAGGTCGCGCTTGCTCGTGCGCTTGTACACGACCCGCAAAACATTATTCTCGACGAGCCCAGCAACGGCCTCGACGTCATGGCCACGCGCTCGTTGCGCAAGCTGATTCTTAAGCTCAAGGACGACGGTCGCTGCATTTTGTTTTCGAGCCACGTTATGCAGGAGGTGGCCGCGCTGTGCGATGACATCGTGATTATTGCCAATGGCAAAGTCGCAATTGATGACTCCGCGGACGGCATTCGCAAGCGAACAGGGTGCGATGATCTTGAAGATGCGTTTGTCGCTGCTATCGAAACGGTGGAGGCAGACTGATGCGCATTTTGCTAACCGTGTTCATTAAGGAAATCATCGACAACCTTCGCGATAGACGAACCCTCGCTTCGGCGTTGATCATGGGCCCCCTCTTTGGGCCAATGCTGTTTGCGTTTGTCATCAACCTTTCTATCGAGCGCTCGCTGTCGGCCGCTGACGATACGCTTGATCTGCCCGTTATTGGCCAGCAACACGCGCCCAACCTGATGCGCTACCTCGAAAGCAGCAACATACGGGTTGTCGATGGCCCCGCAGACCGCGACGCAGCCGTGGCCGCCGTCAAGGCCGGCACGCACGATGTGGTCGTGCTCGTCGCCGAGGATTTTGGCGCGCAATTCCGCGACGGCAGTCCGGCCAAGATCGAGGTCTTCGCCGATCACGCGAACTCTCAGGCCGAGCGTGATGCCCGCCGCGCGCAACGGGCGTTGAGCGGATATAGCCAGGAGCTCGCGACCATGCGCCTTGTCGCTCGTGGCGTGAGCCCGCTTGTGATGCGACCCATCAATGTCGACGTTGTCGACGTCTCGACGCCAAGCGGTCGATCCGCGATTTTGCTTGGCATGATGAGCTACTTTTTTATCTTCGCCATGTTGATGGGCGGCATGTACCTCGCTATCGACTCTACGGCCGGCGAGCGCGAGCGCGGCTCGCTGGAACCATTGCTGGCGCTTCCCGTCACGAGAGACCAGCTCATGCTCGGCAAGATCGCGGCAACCTGTGTTTTTATGGCCGTATCGCTTTTGCTCAGCCTTTGCTCGTTTTATGTCGCGCTGAAGTTTATGCCGTTGCAGGAGCTCGGCATGACGCCCAACTTCGGGCCCGCTGTTGTCATCGCCGCGTTTTTTATTCTTGCGCCGTTCATCTTGCTGGGCGCGTCGCTGATGACGCTGGTCGCTTCGTTCACGAAGAGCTACAAAGAGGCGCAAACCTGGCTTAGCGTTGTGCTTATTGCGCCGACTTTACCAATAATGATCGTCAGTATTCTGACGCTGCGCCCGCAAATTGAATTCATGTTTGTGCCCAGCCTGAGCCAACACCTCTTGCTCGTGGACATGATCAAGAACGAGCCCGTCAACATGCTGCATGTCGCTATTTCTGTGTCCAGCACGCTCGCGCTTGGTACAATACTCAGCTGGATTTGTGCCCGCCTGTATCGGCGCGAGGGTTTGCTGGGTTAGGATGCGGTTATGGCCTTTTTTGCCGAACTCCGACGTCGAAACGTCTTCAAGGTCGCGCTACTGTTTGCCGTCGCAAGCTGGCTCGTCGTGTGGTTACTTGACGGCGCGCGCGAGACACTTCAGCTGCCGGTATGGACCGAGACCTTTGTCTATGTCGTAATCGTGCTTGGTTTTCCGCTCGCGCTGCTGTTTGCGTGGACATACGAGATAACCCCGACCGGCCTCAAAAAGGCCGACGCTGTAGACCAGACACAATCGCTCGTTTTCAAGACCGGGCAAAAACTCAATGCCGCCGTTTCCGTCTTGCTCGTATTGGGAGGGCTCGCAGTTTTTGGTGAGCGCCTGATGCCCACCTTTGAGTTTCTTGTTCCGGGCGTACCGGAGGGCGAGGCGCCGATAGCGAACACTACGCCACCCGAGATTCGCAGCCTGACGCTGGACAATGGCCTGAAGGTTATCGTTTGGCCGGATCACGACATTCCCAATGTCGTCATGTACACCTTCGTGCGCGCTGGCGGGCGCAACGAATATCCGGGCATTACCGGCGTATCGCATTTCTTCGAGCACATGATGTTCCTCGGTACAGAGAAGCGCGCGCCCGGCGAGTTTGATACCACGATGGAGGCCGCCGGTGGGGCCAACAACGCCTACACGTCCTCAGACGTTACGGTTTACGAGGACTGGTTCCCGCGGTCCGCACTCGAGACGATTTTTGAGCTTGAAGGGGATCGCTTCGAGAACCTCGCCATCGTTCCCGAGGTGTTCGAGAGTGAGCGCAAAGTCGTTTACTCGGAGCGCCGCTCAAGCGTCGACAACAACAACTTCTGGAAGCTCGGCGAGCAGGTGCAGGCGACGGCGTATATTGCACACCCCTATCAGTTCACCGTCATCGGCTGGCCGTCCGACATTGAGTCGTGGACACAAGAGGATCTCGTTAACTACTACCGCACGTACTACGCGCCGAACAACCGCACCGTCGTCGTAACCGGCGATGTAACGACAGAAGAGATTTTCGAGCTGGCCGAAGAATATTTTGCGCCGACGCCGGCGCAAGAACCGCCGCCACCGATTCGTACGGTTGAGCCCGAACAGCTCGGTCCGCGCCGCCTCGTTGTCGAGGCCTCTGCACAAACGCCGATGCTGCATCTTGCGTTTCACGCGGCTAACGCAGCGGCGCCGGAAACCTTGTCGATGAACTTGTTGCTCAACATTCTTGTCGGTGGCGAATCATCACGCCTGCACCAGCTGTTCGTTGAAAAGGAGGGTCTCGCGATTTCGGTCGGCGGCTATCAGGATGAAGGCTTCGACCCCGGCCTTGCCTATTTTTATCTAACGCTTCCGCCTGGCGGTGACCCTGCGGCGCTTGAGCGCCGCATACTCGACGAGTTGACTCGGGTTGCCGACGAGGGCGTTACCGATGCCGAGCTGAACAAGGCGCGCAACATTGTTCTCGCCGAATTCTGGCGCGAGCTTGCGACCATAGATGGCAAGGCTTCAGCTATCGGTAACTACGACGTTTTTCACGGCAACTACGAAAAGCTGTTTCGCTTGCCAGCAGATATGGAGGCCGTCACCCGCGAAGATTTGCGAGCCGTTGCTGCACAGGTCTTTCGTGTTAATAACATGACAGTTGGCGTGCTTCGCGCTCCCGACGCGGAGGGCTCGAAATGATCCGCATCTGGTGCCTGGCGCTAGCTCTTGTCGCAGTCTTGTGCGCGGGTGCTTCGCTGGCTCAGGGCGTAACGCTGCCGGAGGCACGATACGTCGAGCTCGATAACGGTGCCGTCTTTATTTTGCACGAGAAGCGCGACGTCCCGCTGATTGGTGCGGAGCTTACGCTTCGCGGCGGGGCTGTTTCCGACCCGGAAGGGCGGGCCGGTCTCGCCAGCCTGTTCGCCGGTCTTCTCGAAAAGGGCGCCGGCAATCGTGATGCAGCGTCTTTCGCCGAGGCTGTCGCCGCGGTGGGCGGCTCGCTATCGGCGCAGGCCGAGCTCGAGGCCATTACGATCTCGGCGGACTTTCTGGCGCGCGACGCAGACCTTATGGTCGAGCTCCTCGTTGAGATGCTGCAGCGACCCGCCCTTTCTGCGACAGAAATGACAAAACTTCGCGACCGTCGCATTGACCTGATTCGTGCTGCGAAGGACAACGACCCGCGCCGCCTGATATCAACTTACGGCAACGCGTTTCTTTTTGACGGCCACCCTTATGGCGCCCCGATAAACGGCAGCGAGACCTCGCTAGCGAAAATCTCGCATCGCGAGGTACGGGCCTATTACGACGACTATGTCGGCGCCGATCGACTCGTCATCTCAGTCGTCGGCGACTTCGACGCGGACGCGATGGCCAGCAAGCTGTCGGAAGCATTTGCCAACTGGCGTACCGCAAAGGCGCCGCTGCCAGAGATTGAGTCACCCGCACCACAGTCGGGGCGGCGTGTGCTGCTGGTCGACAAGCCTGGCGCAACACAGTCTTACTTTTGGATCGGCAACGTCGGCGTCGGCCGAGACTACGAACAACGCGCAGAGCTCGATATTGCCAACACGCTTTTCGGCGGCCGCTTCACGTCTCTACTCGTCAATGAACTGCGCACAAAAGCCGGCCTGACGTATGGAGCCAACTCGTCGTTGCGCCGCCCGACGAAAGCCGGTTCCGTCGCCATCGTGTCCTACACCAAGACCGAGTCCACGATCGAAGCCATCGACATTTCGTTAGAGGTTCTCGCAAAGCTTCGCAACGAAGGCTTTGCAGAAGAGCTCATTACGTCTGGCAAAAACTATATTCTTGGTTTGTACGCGCCGCGCCTGGAAACCTCGGCGCAACTCGCTGCGCAGTTCGCGGCGCTACAGGCGTACGGTCTCGATGCTTCGTACGTTAACGACTACGGCGCCGCTGTGAGCGGGGCTGGAAGCGAGTCTATCCAGTCGGTCATCATGAGCGTTTTCCCGAGCCCCGATTAACTTGTTTTTATTGTCCTGGGCGATGC
>RCNB010002699.1_pt1 | contig 11033 bp, 10 predicted proteins | sample 2041321 | NCBI WGS metagenome assembly RCNB01 (sample SAMN09708232, study PRJNA481090) | Marine sediment metagenome, whole genome shotgun sequencing project.
GCAATATTAGACTTGCCGCTGCCATTTGGACCCACAATTGTTGTTACAGTGTCAGCAAAGACAAACGTCGTACGGCTCGCAAAGGTTTTATAACCGTTTAATTCCAGTGATTTAAGTCGCGATGGCATCATGATTCCTCTGACTCAAATCAAATTTATCAATTGCTTTTCGAGCGGCTTCTTTTGCAGCAGATTGCTTACTGTGACCGGAACCCCTTCCAAACTCTTGACCATCGATAAACACAACGACTTCAAAGGTTTTTTTATGATCAGGTCCCCTATCAGACACAGTGTTGTAAACTGGGGGGGCATATCCCTTTGATTGAACTAATTCCTGAAGTAAGCTCTTAGCATCCCTATCTTTGTGTGCCTCTAATATCGAAGATGCAGCCTGTTGCAGCATCGGCTCCATAAATTCCTGAACTGCCTCAATCCCAGCATCTAGATACAATGCACCGACTAAAGCTTCAAACGTTCCGCAAAGCAATGCATGGCGATTCCTGCCTCCACCGTCACCTTCCCCCCTTCCTAGCTTCATAGCTGCCCCTAAGTCAATTTGTCGGGCAAACTCAGCCAACTGTTCTGTACACACCAACGCTGAACGAAGACGCGTTAAATCCCCTTCTGCCATTTCTGGAAAATGCTTATACAACCAAGCTCCTACCAGGAAATCAAGAACTGCATCACCTAAGAATTCTAATCTTTCATTATCTTCCAGGGCTTCTGGATGTTCGTTAATATATGAGCGGTGGGTCAATGCTCGATTGAGGAGCAGAAAATCATTGAAGGGTAATTCAAGACGTTTTACAAATGAATGGGCCGTTTCAATCTCAATTTCTCCTTGTGGAGTTAGTACCATTAATAACCTCCTGAAACACAATAGTAATATTAATTCCTCGCCTACTCCGATGTGGACTATATTTGTGCTTCTTTGAAAGAATCATCAGCTCTATTATTTTTTCGTGTTAATTTAAACTTCAAGAATATTTCCTGACGATCAACACTGCATTATGTCCACCGAATCCAAATGAATTGCTCAATACTACCTGCACAGGTAGTTCACGAGCTATATTTGGCACATAGTCAAGGTCACATTCTGGGTCTGGGGTTTGATAATGAATTGTAGGTGGTACAACACTATCCCGAATTGCTTTCACACAAAAAATTACTTCTAGAGCTCCAGTAGCACCCATAATGTGTCCAGTCATGGATTTCGTAGACGAAACCGGAATATTATAAGCCGTTTCACCAAGAGCAGCCTTTATTGCTCTCGTTTCTGAAACATCGTTCAGTATAGTTCCGGTTCCATGTGCGTTTATATAATCAATTTCATCGCGATTTATCTCTGCTGTCTTCATGGCCATACTTATTGCCGCGGCTCCACCCTCTCCATCCTCACAGGGAGCTACAATATGGAATGCGTCGGCGGTAGCTGCATAACCTGCCAATTCTGCCAATATTTGAGCACCTCGTTTGCGCGCATAGTCCTCACGCTCCAATACAAGTACTCCCGCACCTTCCCCCATCACCAACCCGTCACGATTACGATCAAATGGTTGTGGTGTCATTGAATAATCGTCATTGCGACGAGACATAGCACCAACCCTATCAAAAGTAGCAACTCCGACCTCGGTTATTGTTGCTTCTGATGCACCTGTGATTACCGCATCAACTACATTATTACGTAGTAAAGTCCACCCTAGTCCAATTGCGTCAGAACCAGATGCGCACGCAGAAGCAACTGAGAAACAAGGTCCTTGAAAGCCATAATCAATCGCAACCATGCCAGCAGAACCATTGGTCATAAGCATGGGTATAGCAAATGGGCTGACACGATTAGGTCCTTTTTCCCGAACGGTGGTGTACGTGTCATACAGCGTTTGCAGACCACCCATTGCTGAGGAAATGATAACGCCTATGCGAAACATTTCGGTTTTTTCTACTTCAATTCCTGAATTCTGTATCGCTTCTTTTACTGCAGCAGCAGCCAATTGTTCAACCCGATCACGCCGGCGTGTCTCTCGGGGGGACATGTATATATGCGGGTCAAAATCCTTTACTTCACATGCGATCTGAACTCTCAATCCCGAAGCATCGAAACTCGAGATTCTTCCAACTCCTGAAATGCCTTTTAAGATATTCCCCCAGGTTTCATTTACGGATAAACCCAAAGCATTTATCGTTCCCATACCTGTAATCACAACACGTCCTTGCATTTACTCACCTCCCGAAACAGATTGTGAATGACATCACGATTTCTTCCCTATGCAATACAATATATATTCGAATTAACCAATGCTTTTCAATCCAGTACCAGTCAGTACCAGGACAATTGGATCGCGGACATCATCCATAACTTGATCCAATGCACTCCACACAATCGCTGAAGTAGGCTCGACGTAAAAACCTTGCCTGGCTAATTCAGCTTGACTAAAAAGTATTTCACTTTCTTCAATTGCGATAAATATACCATTATTCAATGCCATCATCTTTAATATCGCATCCTTTCGCACTGGGTATCTGATACGTACTCCTTCTGCTATAGTTTCTCCCTCAGTCACTAATTCCATTCCTGCTGTCCCATATTGATGGACTGCCCAAATAGGCGCACACGCAAGCGCCTGAACTCCTATGAGTTTCGGTAATTTGTCAATGACCCCAGCGTGAAATAATGCATTGAAACCTCGTCCCAATCCTAAGAGCAGGCTGCCCTGACCGGTTGGAGCGATAACTGTACCAGGAGTTCCTCCCAGTTGGCTTACAATCTCAAACGCAATAGTCGCAAAACCCAAAATCCCATGTGGCAAGTAGGCATGGCTGGCATAAACATCGCCTTGCTCCACCGCACTTAGAACTGCTTCAGAAGCTGCCGTGCGAGCACCTGGTACACGAATAACTTCCGCTCCGTAAGCTTCAACCTGTTTACGTTTGGGAGCAGATGTGTAATCCGGCACATATACTCGTGCTTTTATACCAGCACATGCCGCGTAAGCCGCAAAAGATGCACCAGCATTCCCAGACGAATCTTCAATTGCGCTGAGAACACCACGCTCCTTTAATAAACTTATCAAAATTGCAGCACCACGATCCTTGAACGAACCTGTTGGATTCAAATACTCTAATTTGCAGGCAATTTCCCGACCAGCATATCTTCCCCAAACTAACGGTGTATCTCCCTCACCCAGATAAACTATTGTTGAGTCAGCATGTAAACCAAAATAATGACTGTAACGCCAGATGCCTGGTAGGTTCTCATCTATCTTGCAAGGATCAATCTCCAGTTGTCCATCGAAATCGAAGACGCCACCACAATTCAGGCACCGGAAAGGTGTTTCCTTATCTGGGTATGGTCTCTGACAATTTGTGCATTGAATTTCAATCATTTTTGTCTGGGAGATAATCCCCTTCTACCCATATTTCCCCTGCAGGATTTATCTCTTTTTTCCACACTGGCACAATTTCTTTAAGTCGGTCAATACCGTAACGTGCGGCTTCAAACACGCCCGTATCCCGGTGATTAGCGCTGCATGCGATAACGACTGTCTGTTCTCCAACCTCGAAACGACCAATACGCTGTACGATTGCAATACCCACGATTGAAGACCAGCGAGCGCGAATTTCGTCTGCTATCTGTTTCATTTTCGCTTCCGCCATTGGTTTATATGCCTCATACTCGAGATATTTGGTCTCATGGGGACCCTTTCTATTCGATACCCCACGCACGATGCCAGCAAAAATACAGACCGCACCTGTACTTCTTTCCGTTATACTGGACAAAACTGCATTCAATTCAATCTCATCTTCAACGATTGAACAAATGGTTGGATTTTCTATGTGGCTGCCCCCACTCACAGGAGGGAATATAGCCACTTCTGCGCCATCAGGAATCGTGTCGCTATCAAACGCAAATTCTCGATTAATTGAAATCAAACCCGTATTTAATGTAGTTGATAAACCCGGAAATTTGATTTGTAAATGAGATTTAAAATCTTTAACTGCCGGCTCTTCCGGCAGCTCTACGATTGTTTCTCTCGTACCTGCCAGGTCTCTGAATGTAGCAAAGAATAATACTTTAATTCGCATCTTACATCATACATCCCGTTAATTTTGATTATCCTTCTTTCTCATTATCATTAATTACATCCCCACTCAATCCGCCATGTTTTTCCACCAAGCGGATGTTTTGTATCCGCATGGTTTTGTCGACTGCTTTTGCCATATCGTAAACCGTTAATGCTGCAACCGACACTGCTGTTAATGCTTCAATTTCTACACCGGTTTTACCAATAGTCTGGATAGTAGCTTTTATAAATACACCAGGTAAATCAGGAGCCGGACTGAGTTCTACTGCTATATGCGTGAGCTTTAGAGGATGGCATAACGGAATCAATTCACTGGTTCGTTTCGCTGCCAGGATTCCTGCAATTTGAGCGACGGTATACAAATCTCCCTTTTTAAGACTTCTTTCTTCAATCAATCTCAGCGTCTCGGGTTGCATTATTACTTCGCATTTCGCAATTGCAACCCGTTCACTCTCCGGTTTATTTCCCACATCAACCATACGCGCACTGCCGGTTTCATCTAGATGAGTAAGTTCTGTATTCATACCGAAATTATAGCATCTCTGTGATTAAAACGCACCCGAATCAACCCCCCACTTTCCAGACCCGTAAAGAATGCGATAAGACCCTCAAATTACCACCATGTTATAATACCGCGCTATGAATAACGCTCTTGATAAGTGGAAACAGGGACTTGCCAAGACCAGCAAAGCAAAATTCGGTCAAATTGCCACCATTTTTGGCGCAACAGAAATCACTTCGGTTACCTGGGATGAACTAGAAGCTTTGCTGATCCAAGCTGATTTAGGATTAGAAACAACAGACATCGTCCTCAACGCCGTTGAAAAACGTGTCAATACTCAGGGATTGATAAAAACTCAGGATCTAAAAGAAGCGCTGCGAGACGAACTACGCTCCCTTCTAAAAACTCCGCCCATAATTGATCTGATCACCCATCCCACTGTTATATTAATCGTTGGAGTAAATGGCTCGGGCAAGACAACCAGCATTGCAAAATTAGGATATCTTTATACACAAGGTGGGAAGCAAGTCATCCTTGGAGCTGCAGATACATTCCGTGCTGCCGCAGTGGACCAATTAGAGATATGGGCCGAGGATATCGATCTTCCAGTTATCTCTGGACAACATGGTGGTGATGCTGGAGCAGTTGCATACGATACGGTCAAAGCGGGTATTGCGCGGGACGTAGATATCGTGATCATTGACACTGCCGGGCGATTACATACCCGTTTTAATTTAATGGAAGAATTAAAAAAAGTATATCGCGTGGTAGGGAAAGCGTTACCCGGTGCACCAGACGCTGTTTGGCTTGTAATGGATGCCACAACAGGGCAGAACGCTCTTCAACAAGCGCATGCATTTAAAGACGCGGTTCGTATCACTGGCGTAATCCTCGCCAAGCTGGATTCCTCAGCCAGGGGAGGAATGGCTTTTGCAATTCAACGTGAATTAGATTTACCCATTCTTTATGCCGGACTGGGCGAAAAGTATGATGATTTACAGCCTTTCAATCCCGATGCTTTTGTTGACGGGATCTTAGCTGAATGGAATTAATTTTTAATTCCAAATAATTAATCGATTATTGCTAAATGGTTTTCAACCTTGCGATTGTTTTTACCTGATGGTTTTTCCAAAGGGTTTATCAGCTTTCGAAACGATTCACTAGAACCATTTATATCCTTAACAAGTGATTAGTGCCTGGAGTTTTTTTATGCAAGATTTAATTGAACGCCTTGAGAATAATAACCAAAAGATAGAAGAATTACAGGTGCGTCTTTGACTTAGCCGGTAAAAACGGTCAAATACACAAATTAGAAAAACAAACCGAAGAGACCGCTTTCTGGGATGATCCAACGAATGCACAACGAGTAATGAAAAAGATGGCTGCCCTCAGAAGTGAGGTGGATAGCTACCAGTCGCTTAAGCAGCGGATAACTGATGCTCTTGAATTGGCTCAGTTAGAAGACGAAAGCCTTATTCCGGATTTGGAGAGCGAAACGGCTGAGATCGAAATCGATTTAAATCAACGTGAGTTTGACGCCATGCTCTCAGGCGAGTTCGACAAGGGGGACGCTCTGCTTGCCATCCACGCTGGTGCTGGAGGCACTGATTCACAGGACTGGACTGCAATGCTGCAAAGGATGTACCTTCGATGGGCCGAATCACGTGGATACGAAACTGAAATTCTGGATACAACTGAAGGTGAAGAAGCCGGCATTAAAAGTGTCACTATTTCAGTTGAAGGAGTGTTTGCGTACGGCTACTTGAGATCCGAAAAAGGCGTCCACCGTTTAGTCAGACTCTCTCCATTTGATGCTTCCCACCGACGACACACTTCATTTGCACTTGTAGAAGTCCTACCGCAAGTGGATGATAACACAGAGATCAAAATCAACCCCAATGATTTGCGCATTGATACATATCGCTCTGCAGGCGCTGGGGGTCAAAATGTCCAAAAAAACGATACAGCCGTACGGATCACCCATTTACCTACTGGAATGGTAGTAACCTGTCAAAACGAACGGTCACAAATCCAGAATAAGGAAAATGCATTGCGTGTACTACGTGCCCGCCTTCTCGAACAAAAACAAGCCGAGCAGGCAGAGCAGTTGGCTGAATTGAGGGGGGAGTACACAAAAGCTGAATGGGGCAGCCAAATTCGTTCCTATGTTCTTCACCCATACCAAATGGTCAAGGACCACCGTACAAATTTTGAAATTGGTAATGCTCAAACTGTCCTGGACGGAGCGCTTGATGGGCTAATTGAAGCATATCTGCACGCAAGTATGGGGGTTGGAAATTAGTGCACAAAAACACATAACACAAGAACAGGCAAGAATTCAGTCTGTTTTTTTGTTACTGAGTTTATTATTACTCTCACTCCTCTTTTTAACGAGCTGCGTCACATTAAAAGACCCGGAAGCTTCTCAAGAATTTCGTGGTCACGTTGTGGGTATCCTCCAAGAAGGACAATCGATGGGGCAGACTTTTGTCTCTCGTCGCAGCCGGCTTAATAGTGTGCAGCTATGGCTACGCCTGGTCGAAAGGGATTCGCAAGATGGTGGAACTCTAACACTGGAGGTGCGTCACAGCTTGGAGGACTCTACACCGCTGGTCTTCATACCGGTTAGTTTTAACACTCTGGAGAATAACTTCCCCATCACAATCCCAATTCCTCCTCAAGATGACCCACCTGATCAAGGCTATTACATCACGTTAAAAACAAAAGATGGCTTAATCCATGTCTTAGGTCGTGATGAAGACTCCTATCCAAAAGGTAATGCCTTTATTAATGACAAACCTATGGACATGGATATGAGCTTCCGGCTGTCTTACGACTATGATGTTGGTGCAATTCTCGTTGACCTTAGAAATTCATTCTCTCGAATCTGGCTCATTATCCCGATTCTATTGACTCTTTGGCTTCCAGGTTATTTCTTGCTATCTATTCTCAATCCCAACAAATTACAAAAAGAGAAATCGACGTTTGATTGGGGAGAAAAGACAGCTATTTCAATAGGATTGAGCATTGCGATCATACCAGTATTATTACTTTGGGCGTCCACTTTCGGGATCAAAATAGACCGTAATACGATATTCGTTCTCTCTGGTCTATTGATCATATTAACCCTCTGGCGTTACAGGTTCAATATCAATCGATCTATCCAGCGGCGGAATATTCCATTTAAACCAGCCGATAAATATACACTCTCCCTTGCAGTCATCTTTTTATTCTCACTGGGAGTGCGCTTTGTTATGGTGAGAGACTTGACTGCTCCCGCCTGGGTCGACTCGGTACATCATGCTGTAATTACCCGCCTGATCATTGAAAGCGGTAGCATTCCAGGATCTTACGCTCCTTATATTAATAACCTAACTGCTAGCTACCATCCCGGTTTTCACAGCAATCTTGCCTTTTTTTCCTTTCTCTCCGGTTTCGAAATTCCGGAAGCGATGCTCGTCTATGGACAGATATTGAACGCTTTGAGCATCTTTGCCGCGTACCTTTTCACAACTACTCTCATCAAAGACCGCACAGCAGGAGTTATTGCCGCATTAGTTACAGGGGTGATCACTCCTATGCCTGCTTATTACACAAGTTGGGGACGATATACCCAACTGGCTGGCACTCTCATATTACCAGTCGCGCTTGCATTAGTCCTCAAACTCATCCAGACTGAGGTTGACATCACAAAACGATCCTATTTACGTGGATTAATTCGTGAAAACTGGGGGACTTTACTTCTGGCAAGCATCGCTTGTGCAGGTCTTCTGTTAACGCACTATCGAGTTTCGGCGTTTTTGGCTTGTCTGCTGTTCGCATACCTGCTCACTAATTTGGTGCGCTCAGTCACGGATCCGGGAAGATGGAAAGGTCTCCTACGCGATTTTATAATTATCGCAACGGTTGGTACAATCGCAATCCTGCTCACGCTTCCCTGGTGGTCTGATACTATTGTTACTTTAATCGCACCCCAATTCGCATTAAAAGGTGCCAGAATCTCCGCATTTAATGATTTTTCATGGAGATATATTAACTCTGCACTTGGTAGTTATGCTCTGGCTTTGGCTATCCTTGGATTGATCTGGGGAATCATTCGACGGAAGTGGTTCACTTTGACATTGATATTATGGATTTGCATACTTTTTTTCACAGCAAATCTGGGTGCTCTGTCGCTTCCTGGAAGAGGGCTCATAAATAACACGTCAGTCCAGATTTTACTCTTTATGCCCATATCAGCGTTATGCGGGTATCTACTGAGTTGGATAATTCAAAATTGGGAGAAATTTATCCCATCCAAATGGATTCCTGTGTACCGGTACAGTCTTGCCGTCGTCGGAATTGTTATTACTATAATTGGAGCAAGAACGTTGATACCAATCCTCAATCCTGTAACAATGCTCTTTCGTGAGGCTGATTACCCAGCCATGGATTTTATCCAGGAGAATATCCCTGTAAAGGAGACCATTTTAATCAATCCGTTCGCCTGGGGATACGGTATTTACGCAGGTAATGATGGTGGTTTCTGGATTACTCCTATTGCTGGTAGAAAAACGCTGCCCCCGCCAGTACTTTATGGAATGGGAAAAATAACCGAAGAGGGGAAGAAAATTCCAGAAATCTCTCGTCAGGTGATTGACTATCGAAACCGACCCCACGAATTGTATACTTACTTACGAGATCGGGGAATTAATTACATATACATTGGAGTTCGCGGAGGAGCATTATCACCACGCAGCTTAAGATACAGCCCATTCTATGAAATGCTTTATGCCAAAAATGGCGCCTGGCTGTTTAAACTCAACCACATTCAATAGTTTTTTACACAACCCTGTCCAATTCTCCTTCCCCGTAAACCGTAAAGCTCTTGATAACTCCAACCTCAGCAGTCTTGAAAATCCCTCATCTAAAATGAACCCTCATAATGCCAAATACACGTAACGAATCATTTGGTTGAACCAGATTGAATTCTGAATGGAGTAAAGACTCTCTCACTCCAGGTCGAAAATAAGAAGATACTCAAAATCCTGTACCCAATACTGTACCCAAAATCCTTGACAGACCTAATACATGTACGTATAATCCTTTTTACCTGCCCCAAGGGCAGGTATTATATTGGAAACTATTTTGGATTTAGTTATAAATTGATTCACTTCATCCAGAAACAGGAGTTGCAACATGGCGCCACTACCAAAAAGGAAGATTAGCCCGGGACGACGTGATCGTCGCCGCGCACACCACGCATTAAGTGCCCGCAATTTAGTTCAATGCAGCAATTGTAGTGAGATGCGGCTGCCTCACACAGTCTGCCCGAACTGCGGTCATTACAAGGGTCGTGAAGTAATCAGCCAGGAAAATTAATCATAAGTTGACGAGCCGTGAAATCCACGGCTCTTTTATTTTAATCTCACCCATGTCGCCAAATACCAATCACCAAATTGCTTTTTTATTTCCAGGTCAGGGTTCTCAAAAACTTGGAATGGGTCATGAATTAGCATTAACTTATCCAGCAGCCCGGCATGTATTTGAGCAGGCTGATGAATGGCTTCACTATCCACTCTCGCGCCTGGCTTGGTATGGGCCGGAATCCGAATTAAATGACACAATTAACACCCAACCTGCTCTTCTAGTACATTCTATTGCTGTGCTCTTCGTATTTCAAGACCTGTTTCCGAGTATTAAACCCGCTTTCGTTGCCGGTCATTCAATGGGTGAATTGAGCGCATTGGTCGCCGCTGGATGTCTTCCATATAAGGATGCCCTATTTCTGGCTAGAAGACGTGGTGAATTGATGAAACGTGCCGGTCAATTAAACCCTGGTGGTATGGCAGCAATCTTAGGTCTTGACCTAATAACCGTGGAAAGGATTTGCAGGGAAACAAGCACACCAGATGATATCGTGCAAGTAGCCAACGATAACTGCCCAGGACAGGTTGTTATCTCTGGTGCAGCTCCAGCTTTGGAACGTGCAATAGAGTTTGCACAAAATGCGGGAGCGCGCCGCACAAAAAAACTGGCAGTTAGTATTCCCGCTCATTCTCCCCTGATGGCTCACGCCCAGACGGACTTTAACCTAGCTGTAGAAGATGCGCCTATTTCTGACCCTGCGTACCCCATTATCGGAAATGTTACCGCTTCACCACTTTCAACAGCCTTTCAGATTCGATCAGACCTTCAAGCCCAGTTAAATTCCCCTGTCCGTTGGACTGAATCTGTCAATTTATGATAGCTCACGGGGTCTCAAAATTCTATGAGTTAGGAAGCGGATCGGTGCTCACCGGGTTGTTAAAGCGGATCGATCGTGGAGTTGTTGGTGTTCCTCTCGGTGCTTCCGATGATTTTAATAAACTCACTTCATAATACACTTAATCAAATAATAAACTTTTCACATTTAGATCATCGGTCATTGGTACTCTGTAATGAATCCTTATTCGCGGTATAATGAGCACC
>RCNB010002600.1_pt1 | contig 11032 bp, 8 predicted proteins | sample 2041321 | NCBI WGS metagenome assembly RCNB01 (sample SAMN09708232, study PRJNA481090) | Marine sediment metagenome, whole genome shotgun sequencing project.
GGAGATTCCCCATGGTCGGTACGAGCGCAACGTGATCGTCCTGTTGGCGCCATTCAGCCAGCTGCTCGTCGAGTTCCTGCTTGGTATGGACAACTAACATAGTGATGGACCGACCTTGATCAACTCAGGAAAAACAATGTTCGGGCGCAGGGTAATCACCTTTTTTGACTTCGAGAACATAGGCCTGCAATGCCGCTAGCGGCGAATCGCGACCGGCCTGGTAATTCTTAACGAATTTCGGCGTCCGCCCTTGAGTGATATCGAGAACGTCATAGAGGACAAGTATTTGACCATCGACGTCCGGTCCGGCGCCAATTCCGATCACCGGAACATGCAAGGCTTCGGTAACCGTTTTTGCCGCCTCGTTTGGCACGCACTCCAGCAAAACGATATCAGCCCCTGCATCCTGCAAGCGTTTCGCCGACTCGAGCATCTCGTTAGCCTTCTCAGGATCTCTGCCCTGCACCTTGAATCCGCCAATTTTGTGCACGGACTGGGGCTTCAAACCAAGATGCGCGCACACGGGAATATCGTGGCGAGCGAGGTGTCTGACGATTTCTACCTGGTCATCCCCACCCTCAAGTTTGACCATCATCGCGCCGCCATCCTGCATGAGACGAACGGCGTTATCCAACGCCATACCCGGCTCGGTGTAGCTCATGAACGGCATATCTGCAACCAGGAATGCGCGTTGAATACCGCGAGCGACCATGCGCGAGTGATACACGATGTCGTCAACGGTTACGGGTACCGTCGTGTCGTGGCCCTGAATCACCATACCCAGCGAATCACCGACTAACACAAGATCAGAACCCGCCCGATCAACGAGCGATGCGTAACTGGCATCGTAGGCCGTCAGGCAAGCGATCGGCATACCGTCGCTCTTCATCTTCTGCAGCGTGGAGACATTGACCGGTGGCTCCGGCATGCCGCGTTGTTCAAGTTGGGTATACATAATCTCTGAGAGTATCAGGCAAGCGCAGCAGTGACAGGATTGAAGAAATGACGGCCGCCTGTCGTCCGCTCTATTTGCTGAAATAGTTGCTGGTAATCCGCGTCATTATTGACCGGATCAATCTGTGACGCGTTTACGATCAGCAAGGGACCGTCGTCGTAATTGTGGAAAAATCGCGAATAAGCCTCCGTCAGGCGCTCAAGGTACGAACGTTCCACAAATCGATCATAGGGCGAGTTGCGGCGCGCGAGTCGTTGCATAATTGCATCAACAGACGCTTGCAAGTAGATGACCAAATCAGGCACCGGCGCATCAATCGCCAAATTCTCGGAAATCTGGTCGTAGAGCTTCATTTCTTCCGTATCGAGGTTCAACTCCGCAAACAGGCGATCGCGTGTGAACAAATAGTCAGAGATGCGAACACTGGAAAACAGATCGGACTGTCGCATTTGCTCGATCTGTCGGGCGCGCGCAAATAGAAAGAACATCTGCGCCGGTAAAGCGGCTGATCGACCATCACGATAAAAACGCTCCAGAAACGGGTTCTCTTCGAACTCTTCCAGCACGAGGTCCGCGCCCAGACTATCCGCGAGCCGCCGCGCGAGCGCAGTCTTGCCCACGCCGATCGGTCCTTCGATCGCAATGTATCGTGAGGCATTACCTGAGTTCATGAGTTGTCTAACGGCCACCGCTTACCTTTATTCAATACGTGAAATACTTGGGTCTCTGTAACTGACATCGAGATTCGCTACCCGGCCCAAACCGGGAACATTCAAGTCAGGGGCGATCTCTCCAAGAGGCAACAATACAAAATTTCGCTCGCCGATGCCCGGATGCGGAATGATTAATTCTGGCTGGTCGATTTTCTGCGTGGAATAGACCAAAAGGTCCAGGTCGAGAACCCGCGGACCCCATCGAACATCACCTCGCTCGCGCCCGCGCTCGGTCTCGATGCGTTGCAGTTCTGCAAGGAGGTCAGAGGCAGAAAGTCGGGTCAACACGGCCGCCACTGCGTTCACAAAATTCGGCTGCTCGATTCCGCCGAATGGTGCAGACCGATACAGCGACGATTGTTTCATCAAGCGAGTTGCAGGAATGGCGTCAAGCAATTCGAATGTCGATTCGAGCTGACGCGACGGGCCGTTCATATTGCTGCCCAGCCCGATGTAGGCGGGATACCAGTGATCTTTATTTTTGGTCATCGAGCGCTGCTACTCGTTTACGAATCTTCCGGTGGCTTGCGACGGCGACGTCGTCGCGGCCGGCTTTTTATGCCCGGGTTCGAGTGCATCTGGAAACTCGCCGCGCGCTCCTCCACCGACTGCGTTTGCACATCCGTCCAGAACTTGGCGATTTCCGGATCGGCCTGACCGACTTCCGACTGCAGCAGCATGAAGTCGTAGGCCGCACGGAAACGCCGATGTTCGAGCAGGTTCATCGCGCGTTTGCCGCGCATGTGAGCGAAACGTGGTTGCAGCGACAGCATCTCGCGCATCGGCACAGTGAAACGTTTGGGTATTGAAATGCGCCGCTGCTGTTGTGACACGACCTCGTAGGCCGCAATGCTTAGAGACTGCGACTCAGACATCTTTTCTTCGGAGCGTCGAATCTCCGCCATTTTCCTGATCGGCTGCCACAAGAACACACCGAGTAAAAACATCGGTGTTACGGACTTGCCTTCGGCTACCCGTTTATCGGAATTCTGCAGAGCTGCATGAGCGAATGCGAGGTAGTTTTCGTCGCGGGACATTTCCTCTTCGGTCGCCGGAAATAACTCGCCGAATAACTCGTGTTCCCTTAACAGGTTGAAAGTGCGTTCCGCGAATCCTGACTGGAATAGTTTAAGGAACTCGTCAAATAGACGTGCGGCCGGGACATTGGCCAATAATTCCGTATGGCCTTTCATCGCCTCGACAACGCTCTTATCGATAGTGAATCCGAGTTTGCCCGCGAAGCGAACGGCCCGCAGCATTCGAACGGGATCTTCTCGAAGCCGCACAGCTGGATCGCCGATCAAGACCAGACGTTTATTCTTAACGTCCTCAAAGCCACCCGTGTAATCCCAGATACTGAAATCCGCGATATTGTAGTACAGCGCGTTGCAGGTGAAATCGCGCCGCCAAACATCCTCGTCGATCGTGCCGTACACATTATCGCGAAGAATACGTCCTTCGATATCGTGAGCTAAGTCGTCGTCTTCATGATTGGCCGCGGCCCGGAAGGTCGCAACTTCGATGATCTCCCGACCAAAGCGAACATGGGCGAGACGGAATCGCCGACCGATCAGGCGGCAATTGCTAAATAGCGATCGCACCTCTTCAGGGGTCGCGTTGGTCGCAATATCAAAGTCCTTGGGATGCAATTCCAGCATGGCATCACGCACACCGCCACCGACAAGGAAAGCCTGATAACCGGCCTTGTGAAGGCGGTACAGGACCTTGAGAGCGGCGTTGGATATTTCGTCACGGGTGACGTTATGGGCTGCGCGGGGGATGACCTTGAGCGCTTCGGACCCGGGATTCGGGCTGTTTTTCAAATGACTGTCACTTAGGTGGATGCCTGGATGGATGAATGCGCCGTATGATAACAGGCCAGCCCACAAGCGGGGACATGGAAAAAAGTGCGATTTCGGCTTGAGGAATCGAAACCCAGCCGTATAATGGCGCCCCGTCCACGAGGACGGCGAATACTCCGCTCCCTTCGTCTAGCGGTTCAGGACGCTGCCCTCTCACGGCGGTAACAGGGGTTCGAATCCCCTAGGGAGTACCAATAAAATCAAAGGCTTGCGAATGCAGGCCTTTTTTTTGGAAATTTTGGGTAGGTGTTTTCCCCGAACGTTCCGCAAAGAAGTCTTTTGCAATAACCATTCGATTTACATTGCCGGAGGACGGCTAAACGCCGACTTTCGCCTTATGCGGACACTTCTTGGCGTTCCTGAGCATGGAGTGGTCAAAACGCCCTTTTCATGAAAAGATCATCGTATACGCATTATCGAATCAAAATAGAGTGCGGCTGAAGCGAGCACTCACATCGCATGCATAACGCCTAAGGGGCAATTGTAATGAAACTCTTTCTAAAGATATTTGGCGGGTTGCTCGTCGTGTTGTTACTGGCGGTCGGCGGAGCCTCGATGTGGTTCTGGTTCACGCCGGTGGGCGTCAACAACTACATCAACAAGGTTGCGATACAACTGGCGATCGATTCGCCCGAGCTTCTGACCTCACTGGGTATGATCGACAACACGCCGCTCGATTTTCACAGCGGTAAGCTCGGCGACCGAACCAAAGCCCAGGACGACAAGTCCCTGGCGAAGCTGAAAAAAGCGCGTGCCGGTCTCGATAAATATGGACCTGAGGGCCTTGAGGGACAAGAGCTTCTCAGTTGGCGGATCGCCGCGTGGTTTTTCGACGATATCGTGCGACAAGCGGCATTCGACTATGGCGGCTACCGCGTCGTGCAAAACTCCGGTGTCACCGTCAATTTGCCGCAGTTCCTGACTGACTCGCATGTCATCAAGAACGAGAAAAGCGTTCATCGTTATATTTCGCGACTGAACGAGTTCGGTCGCGTCCTCGCCGAGACGCAAGCACGCGTCGAGGACGACCGCGACCACGGCGTAGTGCCGCCCGATTTTATTATCGAGAAAACACTCGTTGGAATGCGAGCCTTCATCGAAGGTGGCGCTGCCGAGAATCCGCTGATAACGACGCTCCCCGAAAAACTCGACGAAATCGAGAAGCTCAGCGCCGACGAGAAAGACACATTGATCGCTGACGCGACGAAAGCCGTCGAAGAGCATGTGATCCCCGGATATAAGTCGATGATCGCACTTTACGAAGAGTTGCTCCAAAACACCGACCACGATGCGGGCATCTGGCGTATTCCAGACGGCGTCAAAATCTATGAAGCCGCACTGAAGTCAAACACAACTACAGACATGACCGCGGACGAAATCCACGAAATCGGACTCGCCGAAGTAGCGCGCATCGAGAAGGAAGAGGAAGAGATTCTTATCGCGCAAGGCTACACGGAAGGCACGATAATCGAACGTGTAAAGGCCCTGATGCAGGCCCCTGAACACAACTTTCCCAATGATGATGAGGGCCGGCAGCAAATGCTTGACTACCTCGTCGAACTCAACGAAGACGTAATGTCCAAAGCCGGGGGCTATTTCATCACGCTGCCCGATCAGCCACTCGAAATTCTTCGTGTCCCGGAGTACTCGCAAGATTCCGCTCCTGGCGGCTATTACAATTCACCCGCGCTGGACGGCTCGCGCCCTGGACGTTTTTACATCAACCTGAAGAACACGGCCGACAATCCCCGCTGGACCTTGCCTACGCTGCTCTATCACGAGGCCGCCCCTGGCCATCACTTCCAGCTATCGCTGTCGCAGAAGATGAAAAACGTGCCAATTCTGCGCAAGTTATCCCCATTCAGCGCCTACACGGAAGGCTGGGCGTTGTACGCAGAACGCATAGCGAAGACAGACATGGGCATGTATGCCGATGATCCGCTGGGCGATCTCGGTCGGCTACAGGCGGAAATATTCCGCGCTGTTCGACTCGTCGTCGACACCGGCATGCACGCCAAGAAATGGTCGCGTGAAGAAGCGATCGTCTACATGGTCGAGAAGACGGGAAACACCGAAGATGAGGTGACGCGAGAAATTGAACGCTACGTCGTGTGGCCGGGCCAGGCGACGGCCTACAAAACAGGGCAGCTTGCAATGTTGAAGATGCGCAAGCGCGCGGAGGATGCGCTTGGCGACAAATTCAATCTGCGTGATTTCCATGAGCTCATTTTGATGAACGGTGCCATGCCGCTCGGAATTCTTGAAGAGACGGTGGACGCGTGGATCGAGCAGAGGAAGGCGACGTAGCCCTTGAGCGGGGGCGGGAAGCGCGGGAAGAACCGCAACGTCCGGTATCGACCGTGCTAATTTTTTGGAACGTCGTGATTTTCTTCAAAATCGCACTCGCCGCGCTCGTAGTCGTAACTCCCGCCAGCGTCCAGACAATCGTCGACCCGTAAGCGGTCAACAAATAGCGTAACTGCCCACACGGCGAACAGCAGAACCGTCGCAGCAAAAAGCGAGCCCAAAATCAGGACCAACTTTCGCTGCCAGGACGGCGCCTCGCTTCTTGTGTACTTATTGAGCATTGTCAGCCTATGCTATTTTATTCCGAGCATCTCAGCGACTGAGGCTAACGGCTTTTCGTAGTTGCGCCACTTCCCTATCGATGACTGAAAAAAATTATCACGAACCTGAACCGCGCTGGCCGTGGTCACCGCCTCGTTGCTCTCATAGTATTTCAGACAGGCCTCTTCATACGAAAGCCCGCAATAGCTCAAGAGATTTTCAACGACCGGTTTGGGTTCAGTCACAAGGTCTTCGTATTTCACAACATGCATAACGCCGGGCATTACCGTTTGCCAATGATCAATGAGCTGTCGGTACGCGAGAAGATACTCGCCGAGTTCCGTCAGGTCATAGGAAAAAGGATAGATACCTTCAAACAAGGTTTTATAAACCGCGTAACACGCATCCATAGGATCGCGTTCGAGCAGAATGATCTTTGCCTTGGGCAGCGCCAGGTGAATCAATCCCGCATACAGAAAATTCAGTGGAAGCTTGTCGATGAAGTGAGCCGTCGCAGTGGATTTGGGCCGCGCGCCCGCAATGTAGTCCGCGCCCAGTTCTTCAAAATTGACGCCTATTGAGCGAGGCACAAGATCGCTGGGCCTTTCCGGCATATCGCCATTGATTCGCTGACAATGTTTGACCAATTCCACAGAGAAGGTGGGTAGCTCCCCCGCCGATTGAACGACCGAGTGGTTACTCAGAATACGCTCGACCAACGTCGTCCCCGTACGCGGCATACCGATGACGAAGATAGGCTCCGCGTTCACATGCCCCTCGATCCAGCCGTCAAAAACGTCGGCCGTATATGTTTCTCGAATCGAATGGATGGCATCGAGATCGTTTTGCAGTGTGTACTTGATTCCTGAACGCCGCAGCGAAGACCCTTCCGACAAGTATTCAAACGAGCGATCGTAATCGCCCATGTCTTCCAGTTCTTTCGACAGCGCGTAGCAAATGCGAACTCGCTTGGGAGGTTGACCCTCTGCTCGAATGTAGGCCGCTTGCAGATCATCGACGTTATTGTCTTCATCCGTCTGGGTCTTCAGACCTGCTCGCAGGAAGTGCGCGTCCTCATCATCCGGATCGAGTGCAAGGCAACGTGTGAGTGCCGCCTGCGCGGCTTCAGTATCGCCAAGAAACCGCTCTACCGTGGCGAGATTGTAGTAATTCGAACTTTGCTCGGGCTCAAGCTTTATCGCCTGAGCATATTGCCGACGTGCATCTTCATATAAACCGAGACGTGACAACGAAAACGCGAATGCAGCCGACACTTCGGCAGATTGAAACAGGTGACCCGAAAGCTGTTCGGCCGTAATTCGCGCTTCGTTCAGATCGCCTAATGCACCGAGGCACTCAACTCGTTGGAAGAGCCACTCGGGCCTGCCTGGCGAAATCACTAATGCACGATCAATTGCGCGAACTGCGAGTATGGGCTCCTTGACCACCATCGCCAGATGGCTGGCGGTATACCAGCCGGACTCATAGTCCGGGTATTGCTGATTCATTTGATCGCAAGCTTCCGCAGCTTCACGGTACTGACGATCTCGAATCAATCGAACAACTCTGGCTTCTTGTTCTGCGGCGCTCGTCATAGGCGAACTCTAGCGGAGTTAGCGGAAACAAAAAACCGGGCCGTGGCCCGGTTCTTCGTCTTCCACAAGGGGATCTTAGAAGTTGTACTTCACAGCAAAGCCAATCGTTCTCGGCGTTGCGATGTATTCGCGCTGATTATTGCCGTAGTAGTTTTCAAATATGCCCGTATCCGTGCTCATGTACGCCGACGGATAATTGCCGGTCACGCCCTGATTGTCCGTCAGGTTCTTCAGATACAAGGAGGCCGTCCAGTTCTCATTGCTGAGTGATGCAACAGCGTTCCAAATCGTGAAGCTGCCAAATCTGTCTTGTATCGTGGTGTCCTGCACTGAATTGATAGAATTTGACTGGTAGTAACCGCTCAGTCGCGTTGTCAAATTCATTCCATTCGACAGTTCAATGGCATTTTGAAGGGAGGCCGTCGCAGTATTCTCGGCAGTGCCGGGCAAACGATGACCATCCGTTGCAATCACGCCACCATTCTGTGGATTGATCAGATCAGCTGACAGCTCTGCATTCACGTGTCCGAATCCGAGATCCAATTGCAGGCTATCGGTCAAAAGAATTTGCGCCTCGAGTTCCAGCCCGGTGGTTTTAGCTGACTCGCCATTCTGTGCCATAAAGAAGCCCCACCAGAGCGTGGCGGTATTCAGTTGCGGGTTGCTCCAGTCTACATAGTAGATATCCGCTGAATAACGAATGCGATCTGTCGAACCCTTGACGCCGAACTCTATATTATCGACCGTATCAGCCTTGTAGAACTGCACCGTCTCGGGATTCAGCTCAGCAAAAAATCCGCTTGTCGGAATCGCATTCGCGCCACCACGTCTGAACCCTTCTGAATAGGTTCCGTAAGCCATCATTGAATCGCTGATGTCCCAGGCAACATTCAACTTGAGTTGAATATCGTCCTCTTCCTGTGATGGGAAGTTATTGAACGGCACAACGGCGCCCTCAAACAATGGGAAGTCCATCGCCGTATCATTGGTCAGTTCGTTATCGAACCAACGCGCACCGGTGGTGATATGCCAGTTGTCAGCAACATGCCATGTAACCTCGCCGTATAACGCGAGATCGGTGAAGTTCTCTCTTCGAATGTAGTAGAAGTCGATCTCACTTAATGGCGCGCCCATCCACCATTGCCCGCCGGTTGCGCAACCAGCGCCGAGCGCTGTACAAGCGTCGCCGTACTCATTCAGGCCGAGAAGATAACTGAAGTTATCGACTTCCCGATCTTGATCCATGTAGTACGCGCCGACGGTCCAGTCGATATTGCTATCAGAGTCGTTCGAAACGAGCCTGAATTCCTGCACGAATGCCTCTTCGTCAAATCCCGCCGAAACGTGTGCGACCGGGCGTGGGTTTCCGGGGTACAGAGTGTCGAACCAGTTGGCGAACCCGCCCCTGTCCGTCACCCAGAGACTGCTGTTGTCACGCCATCCGATGCCTTCGTGAGTGTAAGACGAGGTGCTGGATGTCATTGTCGCAAAGCCCAAATCCCATTCAACGTCCAGGCTAATCAGTTGCGCTTCGCGCTCTGACGGCTCAAGCATTGTCGATCCGCTTTGGTCTATGCCGTTGTAAGGATTTCCGTAGTAATCCGCACCCATCGTAATCGTTCGACGGCCGCCAACCTCATCGTCTTGCATTTGGTAGTTCAACTGCAGATCGAGATTGTCATTCGGTTGAAAACGCAGCGATGCACGCGCGTAAGTGATATCAACTTCATCAACGTCATTCTTGGACTCGTAGCACGATTCATTGAACGCCAATTCGCTGTCTGTCAGCGAGGGGTCGTTAACGCTCAGACAGGCGCCCGCGTCGCTCATTACGACGGGCTTGCCGTCCTGAATCTGGTAAAGATTGACGTAGTCGATAATGCCGTCGTTCTGCACACTGCCTGCGGACAGTCGAAATGCCGCCGCGTCGCCCAACGGGATGTTGACCATGGCATCAACCGCAAGGTTGTTTCCGTCGGAACCCTCGGTTACGCCGTAAGTAACGCCAATACTGGCATTAAGCTCTTCGGTATCCGGACGGTTCATGATGTATCGCACCGTGCCACCCAGAGCGCCCGACCCGTACAGGGTTCCCTGCGGACCGCGCAGAACCTCAACGCGTTGAATGTCCTTCAGTAGGAAGTTGGCAAACAACGGTGTGTTATCAACGTAGGTCGCGACCGGCGAAACCGATGACAGACCAATATCGCCATTTGCACCGTTGTCGACGTTAATGCCGCGAATAATGAGACTGTTCACGTGGCCAGAGTTGCGATAACCGCGATCAATGACCGACACGCCGGCAATTGTTCTCATCAAGTCCGAGGCATCGACGATGTTCTGGGCTTCTATATCGTCGCCCTGAACGGCCGAAATGTTGTATGGAATGTCCTGGATGCTCTGTTCCCGCCGACTCGCGGTAACGACGATTTCTTCAAGCGAGCCCGCATCAGCGTCTACCGATTGCGCAAACGCCGCGGGTGCGACAGTACCTGCCAATGCGCCACCAATTGCGGCCACGAGCGGCTTTCTCATAAATGTTCTGGTCGTATTCATGCTGTTTTTCTCCCCCCTGCTCGGCGAGCAAGACCTGTTGCGAAATTTATCGTATTGGTTCGTTGTTCCGTAGGTCCAGATCCAAACTTAGCTCTGGTCCAGAGTTTGCTTTGTTTCTTGCTTACCGACCCTCACCGCGGGCCGGCATACGTAACTCACCCAGCGCTTTCAAAGGCTCTGAGTCATATCCGTCGTCGTTTTGTGGAAAAGTCACGTGGCTGTCCCGCAGGCTCTTCAAAGGCTGACCGAGGTTGTGCCAGCCATTTCGCCGAACATCACGTAGATAATCAAGATCCAGCTTCAAAGGTATGATTTCCCTATCTTTTCCAGCTGAATAGATAACCTCGCCGCCGGGTCCTGCGATCAAACTTCCGCCGACACCGACCGTCCCGGCGAGGTTCACGTCGAAGAAATAGCACTGGTTTTGCGCCGCATGCGCCCTGACCATCGCCCTCTCCGCATCACGGTCAATCGAACTCGTTAACGACGGGTGCAGGATGACCTCGGCACCTTGGCAGATCAGGGCTCGCACCGTTTCCGGGAACCACATGTCGTAGCAATTCGAGACGCCGAATCGGGCTATTCCAGGCACATCAAATACAGTGTGTTGCTCGCCCGGCGTAGTCCCGTCTTCGTAGGGGCGCCATGGAAACAACTTGCGATGACGCGTAACCACTTCCCCATCGGGTGAAATGACGGGAATAGTGTTGTACAAGCGTTCGCCGTCGGCCTCGAAGAACGAGCCCGGCAATAACCAGAGAAGCAAAAACTGAATTAAAAGAC
>RCNB010002601.1_pt1 | contig 11026 bp, 8 predicted proteins | sample 2041321 | NCBI WGS metagenome assembly RCNB01 (sample SAMN09708232, study PRJNA481090) | Marine sediment metagenome, whole genome shotgun sequencing project.
TCCAGTTTTTGCCATTCATAGCTACTCCCACTCTGACTTAGGGTTATTGTTCGGATATCACTGGTACCGCATAAAAAGAATTTTGCAAGGGTACTACCATCATTGGGACAAACTACTTCCTCATTAGCCCCCTGGATAATAGTCATGAACATAGGGGCATTTAAAAAGGATCCAGTTGTCGTGGAGCTTTTAAAAGGCGTAACAACTTCAATGGCACTAGTTTCAGACAAAGAATTAACTTCATCTTCTTCAGATGCTATTTCCGATATAAGCTCATAAACTTTGGTATTTGCTATGGCCGAAGTCCCCACAATTGACAGCGCGAGCAAAAGCACGGCATACACAAGTTGCCTTGAGTTTTTTTGGAGCATAGGTTAATTCGTGTTATGGCAAGAATATGCGTGATTTGGGATCAGTATATTCTACAGCGTAATTATTTAAACTTATAATTTCTCTTTATCTTTAGGCTTCAAAATCGCCTACTTATTACTTGTTTTTAACGCTGAATTATGAAAAATAGTATCAAAGCCCTGTGTTTATTCGTTGTAATGACCAATATATCCTGTGGACAGAAGACAGATAATGACGTAAATACACCCAGCGAAACCACCTTTACCGCTGAATTAATAGTAGATGGACTCGAAATTCCGTGGGGAATGGTGTTTTTACCTGATGGCAGTATGTTAATTTCCGAAAAATCAGGTGAAATCATTCGCTTTAAAGATGGACAAAAAATAACGATAACAAACGGCCCTGAAGTCTATAACAGAGGGCAAGGCGGTTTGTTGGATATGGAGCTGCATCCGGATTATGAAAATACCGGATGGATTTACTTTTCCTTTGCTTCTGAAGAAGGAGAAGACAAAGGTGGTAATACTGCAATTATACGTGCTAAATTAAATGGTAACTCATTAACAGAAAAAGAGATACTATATAAAGCTTCACCTAATACTACAAAAGGTCAACACTTCGGATCCAGATTGGAATTTGATGATCAGGGTTACTTGTATTTTTCCATAGGGGAACGTGGTGAGCGCGACATAAATCCTCAGGATATCACACGAGATTGTGGTAAGATCTACCGAATTTATGATGATGGAAGAATCCCTGAAGATAATCCGTTTGTTAATGAATCAAATGCCAAAAAGGCCATTTATACTTATGGCAACAGAAACCCGCAAGGAATGGTTAAACATCCTGAAACAGGAGCCATATGGATTCATGAACACGGGCCACAGGGTGGAGACGAAATTAATATTGTACAAAAAGGTGCTAACTATGGCTGGCCGGTAATTACCTATGGTATCAATTATAGTGGTACCCCAATAACAGATATAACTGAAATGGAAGGTATGGAACAACCCATTCACTATTGGGTTCCTTCTATTGCACCAAGTGGAATGACGTTTGTAACTTCAGATAAATATCCCGCCTGGAAAGGCAATTTGCTAGTTGGGTCTCTTGTTTTTCAATACCTCGAACGCCTGGAGTTAAATGGAAATGAAGTGACTTATCGCGAGAAACTTATGGAGGATATTGGCAGGGTCAGGAATGTTCGGCAAGGGCCGGATGGCTTTATTTATGTTGCAGTTGAAGGAAAAGGTATTTACAAATTGATTCCAATGCAATAACAACTAATCGATATAACTAAAGTTAACTTGCCATTACCATAATTAGTTATCCAATGAAATTTATTATTTGCAGTTATCTCCTGATTGTTTCAGGTCTGACATTTTTTCTGATTCAGGATAAAGAGTTGAAAGAAAGCATTCAAAGAGGTAAAAATATCTATACCGATTTCTGTATTACCTGTCATTTAGAAACCGGAGAAGGTGTAGAGAATACCTTTCCGCCTCTGGCTAAATCAGATTATTTAATGAATAACAGGGAAGCAAGCATCAAAGGTGTAAAATACGGTCAGCGGGGTGCACTTATAGTTAATGGTGTTACCTACGATAATACCATGATGCCGCTGGGCCTGGAAAACGAAGAAATTGTCGATGTTATGAATTACGTACTTAATTCCTGGGGGAATTCGGGTGCAAAAATTGTCACTATTGAAGAGGTAAATACTCTTTTGAAATAGTTTTATTTTTTAAGCGCGTCCAGTGCTTTTTTAACTGAACCGTATTGGCTGAGGGCCTTTTGTGCCTCCTCATAATTTAAGTTCAACCCCTCCATTAAATAACGGGTGCCCCTATCCACCAATTTGTTATTGCTGAGTTGCATATTTACCATCTTATTACCCTTTACCCTGCCTACCCTGATCATTAATGCAGTACTAATCATGTTCAATGCAAGTTTCTGAGAAGTGCCACTTTTCATCCGGGTACTCCCAGTAACAAATTCAGGTCCTACATTGATTTCTATAGGGATATCCGATAAAGTTGCCAAAGGCGATCCGGGATTGTTGGTAATTCCGGCTGTTAATACACCATGTTTTTTTGCATCGGTAATACCCCCAAGCACATAAGGTGTTGTACCTGAAGCTGCTATACCAACGAGGACGTCTTTTTCGGAAATATCATAGGATTTAAGGTCTAACCAGGCCTGTTTTGTATCATCTTCGGCAAATTCCACTGCTTTTCTAATGGCAGAATCTCCTCCGGCAATTTGGCCTATGACCCTGTCATGAGGCATCCCATAGGTTGGGGGGATTTCTGAAGCATCTAAAATACCTAAACGTCCGCTTGTTCCTGCTCCTATGTAGAACAAACGACCTCCCTGGTAAAAACGCTCTTCAAGGGCATCGACAAGTCTTGAAAGCTGAGGAATTACCTTTTGAACTGCCTCTGCCACTTTCTGGTCTTCATTGTTGATGTTCTCCAGAATAGATTGGGTATTCATAAGTTCCAAATCTGCATAATCTGAAGGGGTTTCAGTAATTTTAATATAATCCGACATATTATAGAAGGTGAATATCCTGGTTTCTGTAAAGGTTAAGAAGATTATTATCTGGTGCTAATTCGGTAATCATTGTGTTAATCGAGTTAATATCACAGGTTTTATATTGATGCTGTGAATTTAGCTTTTCAGATATACACAAAAGTACCGTTTTTTTGGATGCATTGATAACAGCCTTCTTCATCTGAACAATTTCCCAATCAAACTCGGTTAACCCGTGAATAGCATCAACATAACCGGTCCCTATAAAACTGTAATCAAATCTGATCTCAGATAGTTGATGGACGGTATATGCCCCAATAGATATTTGTGCATCTCTGGAAATCTCTCCTCCTATAAAAATTACTTTAATATCCGGGTTGGAAAGCAATTGCCAGGCCACGGGGAGACTTAATGTAAAACAAGTAAGCTTAAGTTGTGGAGGAATTAAACGAACAAGTTCCAGACATGTCGTACCCCCATCAATGAATATCACGCTTCCTTCACGAATAAGACCAACTGCCTTTTGAGCAATAGTTATCTTTTCCTCAAGCGCATAAATGTTTGCATTACTACTCGCCAAGCCCGTAAAACCAAGAGATATTGCACCGCCATGTACTTTCCGTAATTTATTTACGGCATCCAGTTCTTTTACATCTCTCCTTGCAGTATCTATAGATACATTAAGTTTCTCTGCTATATCTGTTAACAATATGCGATTGTGAAGTTCTACTTCATTTAATATGGCCAGCTGACGCTCTTCCTTTAGCATAAATCGAATCCTATTAATTACCGTTTACAAAGATAGCAAATTAAATTTATTTGCTGTTTTTTACTGTTTTTTTTAATCATACTATATTTTATAGCAATTATTTGCATAATAGATTGCAAAATACTGCATTTTTTCAATTATTTATCTATCTTTGCATCAAAGAATCAAAAATCTAAGCAGCTAAGATGGCACAAACACTTACAAAACCAAGCGCAATGAGCTTTCCAACTGACGAAGAGTCACGGAAATTTGAAAAAATTAACACCGTTATTCATCAAAGTTCTGAACAGGCATCCTTTTTTGTTGCCAATGAGATTGCGGACCTAATTAGACAGCGACAAAAGCTGGGGAAAAATGTAGTATTGGGATTAGCCACAGGTTCCTCTCCTACCAAAATGTATGAATTCCTTGTGAAATTTCATAAAGAAGAGGGCCTGAGTTTTAAAAACGTGATCACATTCAATCTGGATGAATACTTCCCCATGGAATCCGATTCCATTCATAGCTACGTTCGCTTTATGAACGAACATTTGTTTGATCATATTGATATCAAAAAAAGTAATATCAATATCCCGGATGGCACATTAGATAAAGAAGATGTACGACAATTCTGTGTTAACTATGAGAAAAAAATTCTGGATGCTGGTGGTATTGATATCCAAATTCTTGGGATTGGCCGAACCGGACACATAGGTTTTAACGAACCAGGTTCATCTTTAGTTAGTAAAACAAGAATAGTTAGACTTGACAGAGTTACACGATTAGATGCTGCAAGCGATTTTTTCGGTTTAGAAAATGTTCCGATAAAAGCAATTACCATGGGTGTTGGCTCAATTATGGCGGCAAAGCGAATAATTTTGATGGCTTGGGGAGAAGGTAAAGCAAATGTAATTAGGCAAGCTGTTGAAGGACCAATAAAAGAATCTGTCCCGGCAACTTTTCTTCAGCATCATGACGCTTGTGATTTTATAGTTGACCATGCAGCGGCTTCCTCACTTACAAGGATAAACACTCCATGGCTGGTAAGTGAATGCGATTGGAACGACAAACTAACCAAGGGAGCAACGATCTGGCTTTCTGAAAAACTCAATAAAGCAATCCTTAAATTAACCAATGAAGACTATAATAAGTATGGAATGGGGAATTTGGTTGCGGAAATAGGATCTGCAGAACATATTAATCTAATTGTTTTCAATCAATTGCAGCGAACTATTACGGGCTGGCCCGGTGGTAAACCAAATGCCGATGATAGCCAAAGACCTGAAAGAAAAGATCCTTACCCCAAAACTTCTCTGATTTTTAGCCCCCATCCGGATGATGATGTCATTTCCATGGGTGGCACACTTTTACGCCTGGTGGATCAGGGTCATGAAGTTCATGTAGCCTACCAGACTTCCGGTAATATAGCCGTTTTTGATGATGAAGTAATCCGCTTTCTCGATTTCGCAACGGATGTGGAACAAGATAATAAGGCCCTGTCAGAGCAGGTTAAAGAAGTGAGGGCATTTCTTAAAAACAAGAGGCCCGGCCAGGTAGACAGTTCGGAAATTCAGAAATTTAAAGGACTGATTAGAAAAGGAGAAGCGCTTGCTGCATGCAGATATTGCGGTGTAGATGAAAAGAATGCCCACTTTCAAAACCTTCCTTTTTATGAAACAGGAACCGTTAAAAAGAAACCTTTTTCTGAAGAAGATGTTCAGATAACTTATGACCTGCTCAACAAAGTAAAGCCCCATCAAATATTTGCAGCAGGAGATCTCTCCGATCCACATGGTACTCACCGCGTTTGTCTCCAGGTAATTTACAGCGCTCTTGACAGGTTGGTGCGAGAAGGAGCGGATTGGATTAATGACTGCTATGTTTGGCTTTATAGGGGTGCATGGCAGGAATGGGATATTGCAGACATGGAAATGACCGTACCTATCGGCCCAATGGAAATGGAACGAAAAAAGAGTGCTATTTTTAAGCATCAATCCCAAAAAGACAGTGCTATGTTCCCTGGTAACGATCAACGGGAATTCTGGCAAAGAGCAGAACAGCGGAATACAGAAACCGCTAAAAAGTATAATGCGCTGGGGATGGCAGAATATGAAGCCATGGAGGGATTTGTACGTTATAAATTCAATTTATAATCTCAGGCTTAATTTACCCTGCTTCTGTGAATCAAGCATAGCAGAGGCAGGGAATTAAATGCAATTGATGCTAAAAAAAGTTGGGGTCTTTATTTTAATATCACTGTCATCTTGCAGCCTGATTAAACATAATGGCGCAATACCAAAAACGGAATTTCGCGCAGTTTGGATTGCTACAGTGGTCAATATTGACTGGCCACAAAGAGGGGGCGACCCCTGGGAAAAGCAAAAAGAAGAATACCTGGATATTCTCAATTTTTACAAAGCACTAAATTTTAATGCCATTGTCTTACAAATACGCACTGCTGGTGACGCTTTTTACAAATCAAATCATGCACCATGGTCCCGTTTTTTAAGCGGGGAAGAAGGTATTGCCCCCGAAACAGATCAAAACCCTCTGAAGTGGATGATAAGAGAGGCCCATATTCGAGGTTTTGAATTTCATGCATGGCTTAACCCATACAGAGCTACATTTAATCTGAATACCGATGTCCTTTCGGAATCTCACGATTACTTTAAGCACCCGGATTGGATGATTAAATATGGTAAAAAGTATTATTATAACCCGGGATTGCCCGAGGTACAGCAACATATGGTTTCTATTATTGAAGAAGTGGTTAACCAATACGATATAGACGCCATTCATTTCGATGATTATTTCTATCCCTATACCATTAAGGATGAGGTCTTTAATGATTCATTAACCTATGCATCCTATGCTCAAACCAATCAATCTCCGCAAGATTGGCGCAGAGGTAATATCGATTCACTCGTAAAACAAGCAAATCAGGTCATTAAAGAACAAAAACCCTGGGTACAATTCGGCATAAGTCCGTTTGGGGTCTGGAAGAACATAGCTACCGACCCAAAAGGGTCAGATACAAAAGCCGGGCAAACCACTTATGAAGATCTCTTTGCCGATCCCCTATTATGGATGGAAAATGGCTGGATAGATTATTTGGTCCCTCAGATATACTGGAGCTTGAAGTTACCGGTAGCCTCCCATCGCATACTCATTGACTGGTGGGCAGAAAATCACAAAAACTCGAATCTTTATATAGGTAATGGCGCTTATAAAGTAAGAAACAACAGCGACAAAGCCTGGGATAAGATGAAGGAATTACCAAAACAATTGCAGTTGGCGAGAAAAACCGAAGCTGTTCAGGGTAACGTTTTTTTTAGTGCCAGATCACTAATGAATGGGAACGAAGACGTCGTAAATTATATTAAAAATAAACTGTACTCCTATCCGTCCTTTACACCCGTTTCACCATTAATTATTAATGAAGGGCAGCCATTACCGGAGTTAGATAATATAATTGATAAAAACAATTATCTCAAATTTACATTCAACTTTGTTAGTAATGAAAATATCCGGTTTGCCAACATATATGAAATAAAAAAATCGAAAAAACCACCTCTCTGCCAACCTAAAAATCTTATCGACCAAATATTCATGGATAACAGCAACTCCTTTAACCTCGGAAAAGGGCTAATTGACCAAAGAAAAAATATTGCAGTCACCTTTACCGATAAGTTTAGAAAAGAAAGTGAGCCAATTGTCATACATTTAAACTAAATAAACCAACATGATACAAAAAAATAAACGTGCCTGGGCCTGGATTCCAGTGCTCTATTTTACACAAGGCCTCCCTTTTGTATTGGTTGTTACTGTATCCGTTATTATGTATAAAAAACTGGGTATCAGCAATGCTGATATTGGTTTGTATACCAGTTGGCTATATCTTCCATGGGTAATAAAACCTTTATGGAGCCCCTATGTAGATATTATTAGCACAAAGAGAAATTGGTTTTTATTTATGCAACTTTTTGTCGCTATTGCCTTGCTCGGAGTAGGTCTGTTTTTGCCCACCAACATTTTTTTTGTCACCACTTTGGCTTGTTTCTGGATGGCTGCCTTTGCCTCTGCCACTAATGATGTTGCTTCAGATGGTTACTATATGATAGGTTTAACTCAGGATAAGCAATCTTTTTTTGTTGGTATACGGAGTACATTCTACAAGCTGGCAAACGTTACCGGACAAGGGCTTTTGGTTATTCTTGCGGGATTTTTGGAAAATTATTATGGAGATAATACGAAGGCATGGTCCATTACGATGATAGCTGCCGCACTCTTAATGTTTAGCTTAACGCTTACCAACTTTTTTGTGACCCCCAAATTTGAATCTTCGAAAGCTATTGAGAAACAGAAACCTGCAGGGTTTTTTGAAGTATTTTCGACATTTTTCAATAAAAAAGACATGGGGATTGCATTAGCGTTTGTTCTCTTTTTCCGCTTTGGAGAATCACAATTGGTGAAAATGTCTGCCCCTTTTTTCCTCGATTCCACGGATAAAGGCGGTTTGGGATATACCACCTCTGAAGTTGGTTACATATATGGAACTATCGGTGTTATTATGCTTACCATTGGAGGAATTTTGGGCGGGGTACTGATTTCAAAAGATGGCTTAAAAAAGTGGATGTTACCCATGGTACTTTCCATAAATATTCCCAATGCATTTTACGCTTTCCTGGCGATAACAAATACTACAAATAAGTTCGCCGTTATAACCACCGTGGTTTTGGAACAGTTTGGTTATGGTTTTGGGATCGCTGGTTTTATGGTCTATCTGATTTATATCGCTGAAGGAGCCTCTAAAACCTCTCATTACGCCCTTGCAACAGGGTTTATGGCCCTTGGCATGATGCTCCCGGGCCTTGTTAGTGGCTATATTCAGGAATGGCTGGGATATGATGGGTTCTTTATATGGGTGGTGATTGGTGCACTTCCGGCATTATTTATTTTAAAATACTTAAAATATCCTGCAGATTATGGGAAAAAAGGGGCAAGTACTAAGGAGTGACTATATGGACTATCCAAAAGCTAAAAACACACTCACGCAAAAGGAAAAAGTTGGACAACTTTTTATGCCCGCCGCATTTATCAATGACAGTGAAGAAGAAATATTAAGGTTACAAGATTTAATAGCAAACTACCATATTGGAGGGCTTTGTTTTTTTCATTCCAGAGCCAGTGCCGCAACAAATTATGAAGGAAAGAAAAAGGTAGTTTATAATAAGGATAGTTATCAAGTTTTGAAATCTCTTATTGAACGTTACCAACAAGTTGCCAAATATCCATTATTAATTAGCATTGATGCTGAATGGGGATTGGCAATGCGTGTAGAAAACACTCCACAATACCCATATGCTATAACTCTGGGCGCCATAAAAGATCATGACGAAGTTATTACAGAAGTTGGCAGGAATATCGCCTCTGATTGCCAACAAGCAGGAATACATTGGAATTTTACTCCTGTAGCTGACATTAATAGCAATCCCGAAAATCCGGTGATAGGCTATAGATCATTTGGTAGTGATAAGCACAATGTGGCCCGAAAATCTCTTGCTTTTGCTAAAGGACTACAAAGTAAAGGAATACTTACCAGTGCAAAGCACTTTCCAGGTCATGGGGATACCGCTACAGATTCTCATCTAGGACTACCTGTGATCAACAAATCAAAAGAAGAACTCTTTGAGAATGAGCTGTACCCGTTCAATCAATTAATTCAAAACGGTATAGAATCCATAATGGTAGGACATCTTGCTGTACCTGCCCTTGCTGATGGCTCAATGGAACCTTCTTCCATTTCAAAGAAAATAATTAAAGGAGTTTTACGAGAAGAATTAGGGTTTGAGGGATTAGTGGTATCAGATGCATTGAATATGCATGCTGTTTCCAAAATGTTCTCAAAGAAGGGTGATTTAGAATGGGCGGCCTTTGATGCCGGTAATGATATTTTATGCTTTGCTGAACACATATCTGAAGGTATTGAAACAATACAAATCAATGCGACGAATACTCAGATTGAAGAGGCATTTAAACGTGTTTGGGAGTTAAAGGAGAAAGCCATTAATTCAGAAGTTGAAATCCCAAATGAGTTGAGGAACCCCGATATTTTGAACGAGGAAATTGCAAAAAACTGCATAACGATTTGTGATGGAAACAAAAATGATATCAGTGCATTGAGGGAAGAGGGCTTCTTGAGCATATCGAACATTCAAAATACTGATAATCTATTTATCACATTACTTAAAGAGCATTTGAACTTTAAAAGTATTTCGCTTACTGAAGAATCTAATAAAAGTGATATTGCCAGGGAGGAAAACATACTGCTTTCGTTATTCCCACCACAAGTGAAACCAACTGATAATTTTGGTTTTACCAAGACTGAAATTCAGCTTATCAACGAACTAATCAGTTCTAAAAATGTCGTGCTATATCTTTTTGGGAATCCGTATGCATTAAGGGTTTTTGATTACAAAAATGCCAGTGCGGTTGTTTTGGTTTATCAAGAATTTAGAGCCTTCCAAAAAGTAGCGGTAGAACATTTTCTTGGCAGGCTCAATGCGATTGGCAAATTACCTGTAGTTTTATAGGAACTCAATGTACACTTCAAAGTTAGAGCTATTAAATCCAAATAAAAAGCCCCATACATTTAACAATATATGGGGCTACAATTTTATAAAAGGCCTAACTCCTTATAGTTCCTTTATCTTAATATTTCTGAACCAAACATCATCGCCATGATCCTGAAGTCCAATATAACCTTTAGCAGGAACATCAGCCCATTCCGGATTTAAACCCGGGAACTTACTGCCTGCCACCAATTCATTCCATTCTGGTGTCCAAAGGTGGTATTCCACAACATTCTCACCGTTTTGGTTATGAACTACTGTGCCTTTATATACAGTAAGTTTAATTTTGTTCCATTCACCTACTGGTTTAGCATTTTGTGGTTTTGCTGGTATCAAATCATATAACGAACCAGCCATACGATTACCATCTTTACCTAATTTGGCATCCGGGTGCCTCTCATTATCCAATACTTGCATTTCAGGAGCGGTTTTCCAGATAAAATCCAATTTTTCTTCCCCTAGGTATAAGATGCCAGAATTACCACCTTCAGAAATTTTCCACTCTAAGCTCAAGCTAAAATTTTGGAATTTTTTGTCAAAAATAATATCCCCTCCGTCTTTTGAACCTGCTTCTCCTCTACCTGAGCCAAGCATATGCAAGGTTCCGTCAACAATTTCCCATGCTGCAGGAAAATGCTCTTTTTTGTAGCCTCTCCAACCTTCTGAAGTTTTTCCATCAAAAAGCATTACCCAACCATCAGCTTTCTCTGCTGAGGTAAGTTCATTCATAGGAGCTTCTTGTGTTTCTGGCACCATTTCA
>RCNB010004430.1_pt1 | contig 11026 bp, 13 predicted proteins | sample 2041321 | NCBI WGS metagenome assembly RCNB01 (sample SAMN09708232, study PRJNA481090) | Marine sediment metagenome, whole genome shotgun sequencing project.
AATGTCGGGGACGGGATCTGAACCCGCGACCTCCTGATATCTTAGCGAAATAGCTAAATGACGAACCCTTTCAGCTGTGCTTATGAGTCAGGCGCTCTAACCAGGCTGAGCCACCCCGACATTTGTAATTATTATTTTGTAACCTGAAATACAGGTCTAATTTATAAAAACTTTCCAAACAAACATATGGATTTATTCTAAAACTAATTGTTTCTTTCCTCTCAAATATATAACATGTAACGATTCTTCCCTTAACCTCTTTCTTAATATGCGATCATTAGTCAAAACAATTCCTGAAAGTTTTTTGGCCAAATGGAAAACAGCATTATCTCCTTTTTCATCTGTATCTTTAGGACTTACATCATATCTATTTACAAACTCTAAAGCAGGTTTTGCAATAAGTTTTTTTTTTCCTTTTCCGTGTTTTGACAAGAATTTCAATTCTTCAATAATTTGTTTAGGGACAATTACGTGGTATTTTCCTAGTAAACTTGTCAACTCATCCTCTAAATCGATAGAAAATTCAAAAAGCATCATTATGGCATTACTATCGAGAATTACAATTTTTTCTTCTCTATTTCTCCATATCCTATCAAGTGCCATCTGCCGTCAATCCTTCTGCTTATTGCAATTCTTTGTCCTTCCTCAGCGCAAACTGGTAACTTTAATTTAACGCCAATCTTCTCTCCATGAAACTCAGATACAATTCCAACCGTGGTGGCTGTACCTATGGTAAGCATGAGTGGTTCATTTGTTTTTATAGGTTCAACATTTTTTTCTTCTATAGTTCCTACTACTCTCTTGAGCAAAGTTATTGACAAATTAAAACTATCTAGTGTTTCTGGTAGCTCACCGGATGCACCTACTACTCTACCTGCAAAGGAATCCGATTTGGTTCTAGCAGGATCTAGACTTGTTCCTATAGCAATCAGTCCACCTGGTTTAGCCTTTTTCACAGATTTACCGCCCGTAAATAAAGAGTCAACTGTTGTAATGATTTTCTCCAAAGTTTTTCTACCCTCTAACTCAACTCTCCTGCCTGGAGCTATTTCAATCTCATCATTTTTTTTCAGAACTCCTTGAATTAACGATCCGCCCATTACACCGCCTTTTAATTCATTCGGTTCCGTCCCAGGTTTGTTAATATCAAAACTTCTAGCTATGTACATTAACGGAGGTTTGTCGAAATCTCTTTTTGGGGTAGGAATGTGCTCTTCCATTACCTTGATAAGCGTGTCAATATTGATATCATGGTGAGAGCTCACAGGTACAATAGGTGCATTTTCTGCACATGTACCTTTAACAAATTTCAGAATTTGTTCATAATTTTTTATTGCATTTTTTTCAGAAATTAAATCTATTTTATTCTGTACAATAACAACATTTTTTATGCCTGCTATGTCAAGAGCAGTTAAATGTTCTCTCGTTTGAGGTTGAGGACACTGCTCATTTGCAGCAATGACAAGAACTGCCCCATCCATAATCGCAGCACCAGAAAGCATAATTGCCATAAGTGTCTCATGGCCCGGTGCATCAACAAAGGATATAACGCGCAGTAATTCAGTTTTACCGCCGCAAACTGGACATTTCTTTTCTGTGGAATAACATTTAGGATCATCACAATTATGACATTTATAAAAAGCAGCATCGGCATAACCCAACTTAATAGATATGCCTCTCTTTAGTTCCTCGGAATGTTCATCAGTCCATTTCCCAGTCAATCTCTGAGAAAGTGTTGTTTTTCCGTGATCGACATGACCGATCATACCTATGTTTATCTCAGGTTGACTTGGTAAACTCATTATTGTTCCTCTTTTTTCTCCCCTTCATCCTTTTTTTCTACGATAATGAGTTTTTCTATTGGTTTAGAGCTGTATTTAGTCACCTTAACATTTATTTGGACAACATCTTGGTTTATTGTATTTCCTCTTACCGATTTTTTCTTCCTTAATCCCTTTTCCTTTGATTTAAATCCCAAGCTTTTACTTAATAATAATCGTCTTCTACCTATTCCTGGAAAATCTCCTCTCATTGCAAATCCATTTTTATCAGTTCCGCCAGTGACCTGTAATTTATATCCTGGTAGTGAAATGAAAATACCATCTACCTCGTCGCCAATTTTTTTACCTATAAGTGAGTTGGCGTGATGCCCGCTAACCTGAACCTGATGTGATTTACCGTTTTTTATGTCATTTACTACCACTTTAAACTCTACCATGTTTATTTCTCCTTAAACTTATTTTCTAATTTTGAATTTTTTCTGAGATAACAAGCAAATATATTAATTTTATCAAACCAATAATAACATATATTGGATGTTGTTATCACATTATTTCCTGGCGAGTAACTCTTGGAAGTATATTAAATTATTTGTGTAGGACAATTAGCACTAATTAATATTTTACCAATACGTTTTTTAAACATCAACTTCCTAATTTGTTTCTCTTAAGAAGATAACAACTCATACACAATCCCTTAACTTTTGCTTTATTGTTACACCCATCTTTTAGACAAGTTTTCCCTCTATTAACTTGATACTCCATTTTCCCCTCCCCCTTTCAATTCTGCAATTCAAGTTCTATTTTTTCTTTTTAATTTAGCATCTCTCCATCTTTGACGCATTTCACTTATCCTTCTATCTTTATGCCTACTAAATATTTCTGCAAAGCTATCTTCCAAGTTTAACCTCTCCCATATATCATATCAGAAACATATCTAATAAATCTATTCTTCTAAATCTTTCTTCATATCATCCTCAAATTCTTGCTTTGTAATTTCACCTTCAGATGTTATTTTCTCCCTCAATCTTGTAAGTTCTTCTCCTATCTTTTCCCGTGATTCCCAACCTATTCTTGGTTTAAAAAGTTCAATCATTAATCTCCATCTCATACCCATAAATAACCCCCCTCTTTCAAATCTACAATTCCAGATACAATTAGATACTTCTTCATTTTCTAACCTCTAATTCCCTCTTCATCTTTTCAAATTCTCCATCCACAATTATCACATTCGAGAAGGATTATTGGTTTGGTTTTTAGTTTACAATAATGTTCATAATGTGCATATTCATCAGAACGAAAATCGCAAACACCTCTATCTTTCATTTTCATAATCTCCCTTTAGAATCTACAATCTAGTTACCAATATTAAAGATATCTATAACAATCGTTAATCGTAACACTCTAAACCATAGATTGTTGAAATAGACAAGTTTTGTCTCAAATAATTTAAATACGAAAGAAAAATATATAATATGATATTAAACGTAAGAAGGAGAAAGGCGTTTAAGTCGAAATAAGGGGCAACTTATGAAGAAGCAAACCTCTCCTTTCTCCCTCTGTTGCCAATATATAACATAAGATGAATTATATGGTATGTTTAAAAATATTTGCTTAACGATTGTTAAGTGAAACCAGATAGAAATTAGGTTGGAATAATAAATAAATATATTAATATGGGCTTTGCATCCAAATAGATTAATTTATGTGCAGAAAGACTTGTTTGCATATTTATTAGGTGTTTTGCGGGTACTGTGTAACCTGAGTTTGGGAAACTTAGCTTGGGAAGTTTAGTTTGATTAAAATAAAAAATAAAAAAGAATAGTATTGATTTAATCTGTTTTATCTATAATTTCTGCATTTGGTGCATTTGTTTTAACAGATTCAATACCATTTTGACAATTTTGTTTTGAAGTATACATTTCACTTGTAGCAATAATTTCATGATTTTCTGCTTTTAATGTAAAATAAAATTGTCCATCTGTAGATTTATTTATTTCAAATAGTTCTATTTTCTCACCTCCCTCATACTTCTAATATAGTTATATAACCAAACCTTAAAAATTTTGTGTATTTTTGTTTTACAAACAGTTATAAAAAGCTTATAATAGGTACCGTTGGACTTGCAAAAATAGTATTGTCATTATTTCTTATCTTTAATCTGTTCATTAGTTTCATAAAAAGTCCTCCAATGCATATTTTATACCCATATTTATTACGCAAATTGGATTAAAAAATACTATGCTATAGAGTAGTGGTTGAATAAAAGAACTGGAATCACAAATATTTATTTTGTAAATATTGTCTATAATGTCGTCTATAAAATTAAAAAAATGATGGCATGATAATTCTGGATTAGCAGATCAGATATGGGCAATTAATGAGATGATAAATTATAAAGATTAATTATTTTTTGATGTCAAGCAAATTTTTTACTTATGTATTTAGGTTTATATCGCCTTAGAAATTGAGAAGACTTTATAAAATAACTAGGATATGGTGAAATCATGTCAGATAACAATGGATTTGGAAGTGATAATCATTCTGGAATCCATCCAGATATTCTTAAAGCAATCGAAACTGCAAACAATGATTATACCATTGCATATGGAGATGATAAGTATACGCAGAGAGCCATTAAAAAATTCAAGGAGCATTTTGGAAATGATATCGATGTTTATTTTGTTTATAATGGTACTGCAGCAAACATATTGGGATTAAAAACAATTACGGATTCTTTTAACTCCATAATTTGTGCTGAAGTTTCTCATCTTAATGTCCATGAATGTTGCGGTCCAGAGAAATTCACAGGTTGCAAGTTAATTACTATTCCAACAAATGATGGAAAATTAACAGTTAATCAGCTAAAACCATATGTTATAGGTTTTGGAAATCCACACATGGCTCAGCCGAAAGTTATTTCTTTAACACAACCAACTGAATTTGGTACAGTCTATACGTCAAAGGAGATTAGAGAACTTTCCAATTTTGCTCATAAAAATAGAATGCTTATCCACATGGATGGTGCAAGATTATGTAATGGTGCAGCGAATCTCAACCTTGGAATGAAAGATATTACAGGTGATGTTGGAGTTGATGTACTTTCGTTCGGAGGGACGAAAAATGGGATGATGTTTGGGGAGGCTGTGGTTTTTTTCAATAAGAAATTATCTGAAAACTTTACTTTTATTAGGAAACAAGGAATGCAGTTGGCATCAAAAATGCGTTTTATTTCAGTGCAATTTGAAGCTTTTTTATCCAATGATTTATGGTTGAAGAATGCAAGAAAAGCTAATGATATGGCTAAAATATTATGTAAAGAACTCCGAGATATTCCTGAGGTTAAAATAACTCAAAAGGTTCAGACGAATGCAATATTTGCAATAATTCCCAAAAAATATATTGCTCCATTAAAGAAAAGGTATTTCTTCCATGTAACTAACGAACAAACCTCGGAAGTAAGATGGATGTGTTCATATAATACGAGTAAGGAAGATATTATTAATTTTACAGAGACAATAAGAAGAATCCTTGGTGAAAAATAGAATTATTATGGAGTAACAGTGGGAATAATGGAAAGAAGTTTAACAATTTGAAATCATATTATTAAGAGGAGCTAATTTAAGGGTTGGAGGTTTTAGTAGTATGAAAGAAATATTAAATGAAAAAATTGAAACTTTAGAAGAAATTCTGATAGAATTAGAAAGAATCGTTGTTGCATTTTCAGGTGGGGTGGATAGTAGTTTTTTATTGAAAATTGGAACAAATACTCTGGGGAATAATTGTATTGCTGTTATATTAAAAACACCTGTTCATTCTCAGCTTGAATTAGATCAAGCAAAAAAAATTGCAGATTCATTTGATGTGCCATTAGAGATAATTTCTATTGATATAACTTTACTTGATGATTTTAAAGAAAATTCTTCTGAAAGATGTTATTTTTGTAAAAAATATATGTTTTCAAAAATAACCGAATTTGCAAATGAACAAAATATATCCCATGTTATCGAAGGAAGTAATATTGATGATTTAACTGATTATCGCCCAGGGTTAGAAGCATTAAAAGAATTAAAAATCTTAAGTCCATTAGTTCAAGCAGGTTTTACAAAAGAAGATATAAGAACTGCTTCAAATATATATGGTTTGAAAACATGGGACAAACCTGCTAATCCTTGTCTTGCAACAAGAATACCTTATGGTATTAAAATATCAAAAGATATATTATCAAAAATCGAAAAAGCAGAAGAATATTTACAATCAATAGGATTAAAAAAATATCGTGTTCGATATCATGATTCAATTGCTCGAATTGAGGCAAATAAAGAAGATGTAAAAATATTACTTACAAAATCAGAAGAAATTGTTCAAAATTTCAAAAATATTGGATTTCACTATATAACATTGGATCTTGAAGGATATCGAATGGGAAGTTTAAATGAGGTTCTTTAATATGGAAGAAATATTAAATGAATTTAAAAGAGGAAATGTAAGTTTATCTGAGGTATTATTAAAAATTAAATCATTACCTTATAAGGATTTAGATTTTGTAAAAATTGATACACATAGAACCCTTCGAAAGGGATTTCCCGAAACAATTTTTTGTCAAGGAAAAACAACTGATCAAATTGTTAAAATAATTGAATCATTTGAACAGGATCAGAATATTCTTGCAACAAAAGCTAATCAAGAGATATTTAATGAAGTTAAAAAAAAATTTCCACAAGCTGAATATAATTTTCAAGCAAAAACAATTGTTATCATAAATCAAAAGATAAAAAATAAACCAGGAAAGATTTTGATTATTACTGCAGGAACTTCAGACATTCCAGTAGCAGAAGAAGCAGTTGTAACGGCTGAAATTATGGGAAATAAAGTTGAAAAAGTATATGATGTAGGAGTTGCAGGAGTACACAGACTTCTTGATATAAAAGATAAAATTTTCAATGCAAATGTAATCATTGTTGTTGCAGGGATGGAAGGTGCACTTGCAAGTATTGTTGGTGGCCTAGCATCTCAACCAGTAATAGCTGTACCTACAAGTATTGGATATGGTGCAAGTTTTAAAGGAATAGCACCGTTGCTTACAATGCTAAATAGCTGTGCAGAAGGAGTTGTTGTTGTAAATATTGACAATGGTTTTGGAGCAGGTTACTTTGCTAGCCTAGTTAACAGGTGATAGAAATGACAATTGCATATTTTGATTGTTTCTCAGGTATTTGTGGAGATATGATTCTTGGAGCATTATTTGATTTAGGACTTGATGAAGAATGTTTCAAAAATGAAATACAAAAACTAGAAGTTACAGGATATACTATTGAAGTTAAACAAGTGGAAAAAAACCATATTTCTGCAAAAGATGTCATTATTAGTATTGATGAAAAACATCAACCATATCGAAGTTTTACGCATATTAAAAACATGATTCAAAACAGTTCCCTTGACAAAAATGTAAAAAATACAAGTATAGAGATATTCTTGCGTCTTGCAAAAGCTGAAGGGAAAATTCATAATAAAAATGTTGAAGATGTGCATTTTCATGAAGTTGGAGCTGTTGATTCCATTATTGATATTGTAGGTGCAGTTATAGGAATCCAAAAACTAGGATTTAAACAAATATATTGTTCACCACTTCCATTAGGAAAAGGTTTTGTACATTGTGCTCATGGAATGATTCCAATCCCAGCACCAGCAACCATTGAACTGATAAAAGATGTTCCCGTGTATCAAACTGATAGATCTCAGGAATTGGTTACACCAACAGGTGCAGCAATCATAACTAGTATTGCAAAACAATTCTGTGATATACCTCAAATGAATATTAAAAAAATTGGATATGGGTCAGGAAAAACAAAGAGTATCTATCCATCACTGCTGCGAGTCTATCTTGGGGAATTAAAACAGTAATCCTTCTAAATAACCGATTTTAAATAGGAGATAAGATCCAAATCCGATGCTGATCATTCCCGTTCCATATTGAATAACTGTGTTTATTGATCTGGATTTTTTTGATGAATATATGAATGGGATGCTTATGAGACCACCAACAATAGCCATTCCAACCATAGACCCAATACCAAAGAGGAGGATATAGATGATACCAATTATGAGTGAGTTAAATGTAGATAATATCAAGAGCATTAATGATGCGCTTCCTGCAAGCCCATGGATTAATCCAACAGAGAATGATTGATGATAATGGGTATGTTGATCTGTTCCCTTATGGGAATGGATATGTGTATGATTTCTTCCATTATGGGTATGTTTGTGTATATGTTTCTTTTTTTCAATAATATCTCTGATGACATAGAACCCAAGAAAGATAATGACCAATCCTACGAGGAATTCAAGAGAGAGAGCAATGGTTTCTGGGATGGTAATTTTTAATGTTAATATGATGATTCCTGCAAGAAAAAGAGTAGTTGTATGACCCACACCCCAGATGGCACCAAGTATGGTTGTTTTTTTAAGATTTTTTTCTTTTGAAATAAGAGAGCTGATAGCTACTATGTGATCTGGTTCAAATGCATGTTCAAGACCAAGCAAAAATCCAAGGCCAAGCATTATGATGGTATCAGTTATCATGTTTTATTTCCAATAAGTGTTATGATTTTATTATTTGTAGTATCTTATTAGAAATATTGTATTTAACTTTATGGTAACAAAAATTTTATAATCGTGCCACCGACTTTATAAAATCGTGCGATCCTGCCAGATAAAATGACCCGATTCGGTGTAAGTATTTAACCAGAATTACTAAATAAATTTGATATACTAATTTTAAAATTGGATAGAAATTTGGGCAAATACATAGCATGTATTCACCATTATTATGGGTGTTTCTTGGTGATTGATAAAATAGTCAATCTATGAGGTCAATAACATGCAGGGGAAGGGATTTGAACCCTATTTCACCGGTGAATATTCTTAATTTCATCCTGTTAGCTATCAGATGTTTTTCTGTAGTAAAATCATTCCGTCTCCGACATACTGGGAATTTGTAAATTCGAAATACAATATAACGTGCTCCACGTTATATAGGCATGATTGGGCAAGATGAAAACATACTGAACACCTATTATAAACAATTACCAGTAACGGACGTTCAAATAAATTATCGGAACGATCTTAGATCTTTAAGGAAATGATTAAATTAATTAAAAAAAAGAAGAGATAAATAACTCTTTTGATGTTTTATTCCTGGATTTGTACCCCTTTCCCAAAAGCGATGTAATCCTTAATCTTTGATGCTGCAGGTTTTGGTTCTGGGTAGTACCAGGCAGCATCTTTATTTGCTTCACCTTCCACTACAATATTGTAATAGCTTGCAAGTCCTTTCCAAGGGCAAGTTGTATGCATATCGCTTTCAATTAAGTATTCTTTTTTCACACATTCAGGTGGAAAGTAGTGATTTCCTTCTACAATTTCTGTGTTATCACATTCAGCAATAACTGTGTCTTTCCAAATAGCTTTTACCATAAATTAAAACCTCCATGGGATTAACACGATGAAGGTTTATAATATTTTGTTATCTTTTGAATAAAAGAGGACATTTAATCGTTTTTAACTCGTATCAATCATAGGTTTCTATCTATTTCTGGGTCATTTTTCCATTATAGATGATCAAGATAGTAAATTATATTAATATTTTTTCTTTTCGATGTGAAGAATGTTAACCGTATGTTCAAGTTGATATTTTTCGAATTGAAAATGGAAAAATAATTGAATATGGGATTAATGTTGAATCGATACCACCTAATGAAGAATTGATAAATAGTAAAAAGCTTTAGATTTAAAAAAAAGAAGCATAATACTTGGGGAAGTTTACAAAAAATGTTAGAAAAAAATAAATTACAAAAAATATCTAGTATCTCAACAGAAGAGTTGCAAAACAAACTTGAAAATCCAGATTTTCAATTAATAGATGTGCGTCCAATAGAAGCATATAATGGATGGAAGCTCAAAAATGAAATTAGAGGCGGACATATCAAGGGTGCAAGAAGTCTGCCATTTAAGTGGTTAAATTATATCGATTGGATAGAAATTGTTAGAACAAAAGAGATTATGCCTAATCATTCTTTAGTTATCTATGGATATGATAAATTTGAGACAGAAAAAGTTGCAAATCAATTTCTTAAAGCAGGTTATAATGATGTAAAGATTTATCATAATTTTATTGACGAATGGAGTGATAATAATAAATTACCTATAGATAAGTTGAAAAGGTATCGTCAATTAGTATCAGCCAATTGGCTAAATAAACTAATTAAGACAGATACCGCTCCAGAATATAATAATAAAAAATATGTCATATGTCATGCACATTATCAAAAAAGGGGTGCATATGAAGAAGGGCATATTCCAGGAACTATTGATCTTGATACAAATCTTTTAGAATCATCTGAAACATGGAATCGACGATCACCTAAAGAATTGAAAAATGCACTAGAACAGTTGGGTATTACCTATGACACAACTGTTATACTATATGGAAGATTTTCATATCCTGATAACAATGACCCATTTCCTGGAAGCAGTGCAGGACATCTTGGGGCAATCCGTTCTGCATTTATTATGATGTATGCCGGCGTAAGAGACATTCGAATACTAAACGGTGGATTGCAATCATGGATAGATGCAGGATTTCCAACTACAACAGAAGAATGTGAAAAACATCCTGTGAAGGATTTTGGAGTATCAATTCCTTCATTCCCTAAAATTGCGGTAGATATTCAAGAAGCAAAGGAAATTATAAAAGCATCTGATAAGAATCTTGTCAGTGTTCGCAGCTGGAGAGAATTTATTGGCGAAGTAAGCGGTTACAATTACATAGAAAAAAAAGGAAGAATCCCTGGTGCAGTATTTGGCAATTGCGGAAGCGATGCATATCACATGGAAAATTATCGAAACCTAGATCATACCACAAGAGAATATCATGAAATAGAAAAGATGTGGACCGAAGTAGGAATAACTTCTGATAAGCACAATTCCTTTTATTGTGGAACTGGCTGGCGTGGTAGTGAAGCATTTTTAAATGCATGGTTAATGGGATGGTCTAACATATCAGTTTTTGACGGTGGATGGTTTGAATGGAGTAATGAGGGAAATCCATATGAAACAGGAATACCAAAAAACAGATAATGCAAAAGAAAATCTATTACTTAATCCATTAATTAAAATAGACAATTATATGCCAGAAAATTGCAATAAAAAGCAAGAACAAAAGATACTTGTTGACCTTACCTCGTCTT
>RCNB010002603.1_pt1 | contig 11019 bp, 10 predicted proteins | sample 2041321 | NCBI WGS metagenome assembly RCNB01 (sample SAMN09708232, study PRJNA481090) | Marine sediment metagenome, whole genome shotgun sequencing project.
CCTGTAGTCGGTATGACCCGGATATCGAATGGGAAGATGAAGCCTGTGCAAAGATAGTAAACGTGCCAAATAATTTCTTAAAGAAAGTAATTGGAGGAATTGTGAAAGCAGCAAAGGAAGAAGGAATTTCGGTTATAACACCCCAGTTTATGGATAAAATTCAGGACAAACGATCCTCAGGTAAATAAACAGGCTTTCCAATCTTTTCGTACGTGTGATCAACAACACTATTTCGTTGAACCGGATGACACTTCTGTGACAAGCGAGGAAATGGACCACACTAAGAATGTATATAAGGAAATTTTATGAAACTGGTATCGATTTCAGGCAGTCCGAAAGGCATAAATGGGTATACTGGCACACTGCTAAAATTTGTTTTTGAATAAGGAGACGAAGATGAAGACCATCACGCTGGGGAAAACAGGAATTGAAGTAAAACAACTGGGTTTTGGTGCCATGTATCTCCCACGCATCTCAAAGGAAGAGTCTGATAAAACGATAAAAAGAGCTCTCGAGTTGGGCGTCAATTATTTTGACACGGCTTCTGCTTATCAGGACAGTGAAGAAAAACTGGGGAGGATTCTCTCTAAAAGGAAGAAGAGTGATTATACAATCACTTCCCGATCCCACTCCTGGAAGATGGGACTGGATGCTTTCAAGAAAGATTTCGATAAAAGTTTCAAAAATCTGAAAATTGAGTTCTTTGATTTTTATGGCGTTCATGGAGTTAATAAGCTTAGTGAACTTGACGTGGTGATGAAAGAAACACTTGACTTCCTGAAAGAAGAAAGGGCTAAGGGGAAAATCAAGCATATCGCTATCACCGGTCACAACCCGGTTACCATGACTGAGGCAGTTAAGACAGGTGAGTTTGCAATGATCATGTTTCCCTTTAATGTTATTGAGCAAGAACCTCTGGAGACATTAATTGAAACCGCAAACCAGATGGGAGTGGGTACTTCTGTCATGAAGCCTCTGGCGGGAGGAGTAATTGAGAGCAAGGGGCTCGCATTAAGGTTCTTCCTGAGCCATCCTATTGGGGTCGTCACTCCGGGCATTTCATCTGTTCGGGAAGTCGAAGCTAATGTTAATGTGTTTGAGGAAGGCAAACCCCTCTCTCCTTCAGAGCTTAAAAGTTTAGAGGAAGAAGTTTTCGATCTGGGTAAGGAGTTCTGCCGTCGCTGTTCCTACTGTATGCCATGCGAGCAGGGCATCATGATCCCCTTTGTTCACATGATTCATTTAAAATGTTACGGAAAAGAGATGAATGACGATGTGGCCTATACACTGGAGTTGGCCAAACGCATGTTGCCTCTGCTTGAAAAGTGCAATGAATGTGGTCAATGTGTGGAACGTTGTCCCTATGATCTTCCTACTCCCAAGAGGGTCAAAGAATTAAAAGAGCTTCTAATAACACTTAAGGAGAATAAATGAAATGGAATTAATAGATTTTGCGAAAGAGATGAAGGAGAAGGCAACCAGGAGACTAAAGGAAGTTTCTGAAGGCGGAACGTGTGTTAAAAAAACTCACAACTTTCAGATAGGCCAGGCTGAGATGATAACCATAAAGGGTGGAGCGATTGAAAAAGCGGCAATTACCCATCTGATACTGAAAGGTATTAAGATGCCCGATACAGGTGAGGAAACGGACGCCATGGTTTACCAGATGGAGATCTTTCCCGAAAATCCTCATTGCCCTATGGGACACTTCAATACCGAATGGAATACGACTGTTCCAGTTAATTGTCATATGAATTTAGATCTTTTCCCAGCTGTAAGAATTGAAGAAGACCTAAACACCATAAAGCACAAAATGGATGGGGTTGCTGACAAATTCGGAAGAGACAGAGACAAGATGCGGGAAGGGCTTGACCTGCATTACAACATGGAACACTGGTCTTCCCCTCTTGCAACAAAAGTGGGCTGCAAACTGCTTCAGTTAAAAGAAGAGGATTTTAACCTTTTTATTGCGGCATATCATACCTTTTTTGATGCCTACCTTGAAATTTTAAGCAAAAGAAAAGATGCTCGTTTTACTGAAGAGGAAAATAGACTTAAGCTTAAGAGAAATGGCAAGTGGCTTGAATACATTGCCTTCAAAGATCGGGCTGTCAAAATGGCTCAAGCCGCTGGTATTCCATCTGAGGTGTTGATTGGTCTCAGTTTCCCCCCATCTGCCGTTTTTTAAAATATGATAACAGGATTATCCAATAGAATGGAGATATGTTGGTACTGTCATAAGTTTTATGAAAAGAAAGAGAAAACATGAAACCACAGAGGACAAAGAGAAATAATACTCTGTGTTCTGGTTTTAACAATAACGATATGTTAAGGAGGAAGAATAATGATTATTGATAGTCATAACCATATTGTAGGAAAAAATAGTCCCTATTACATCCCTCAAGAAGAATACCTCAAAATGATGGATGATTTGGGAGTTGAAAAGACGGTAATTCTGGGGAAAGATTACGGGAAACTGGGTGATCGCCTGCAATCAAATCTCCCGGATGAAGAGGTTGCGGATTTTATAAGGACTCATCCCGATCGTTTCGTTGGCTTTACTGCGGCTCATCCTGACAGGGCAGAGAAGGAAACTCTGGAGAGGATTGAACGGGCAGTTAATGATCTGGGATTAAAGGGCATTAAGATCAATCCTCATGCTGGATTTTATCCGAATGATACAAGACTCTATCCTGTCTATGAGAAGGCAACGGAACTTGGCATTCCGGTAATGTTCCACACAGGAATAAAAGCTCCTGTTGAAGGGACTCGTGTTAAATATTGTCAACCAATTTACCTTGATGATGTAGCAGTCGATTTTCCAGATATGATTATAATAATTGCTCATGCCGGGTATCCGTGGGTGGAAGAGACTATACTGGTCGGACTCTATACGGGAAATGTGTATGCAGACATTTCAACATTAACGCAAATAGAGGGAGTAATGGGGTTTGAGGTTATGATGCCCACATTACGCAAACTTACTTCTTCATGGGGAGCCCATCGTGTTCTCTTTGGTTCTGATGGAATTTTTAATACGGAGGATACAATCAAGGCTGTTAAAAGTGCAGACTTTCTCTCTGAAAGTGATAAGGGAAAAATATTAGGTGAGAATGCACGGAAGCTGTTAAAAATATAGTTTGCAGAGAATTGAAATTGCTTCCTGGTTATAAGAAATAAGAGCACCGGATGTGGTGAGGAAGCGAATGATGTTTTGTTTTGGAGGAGAAACATGAAGATCTGTGAGATGGTAGAAAAAGTGAGACATGTTGGCATAATTGTTGATGATGTTAAAGCTTCAGTCGAGTTGTACAAAAAGCTGTATGATATAGAGGACGGGGAGATAAAAATCATCCCACCCTTTGATGAAAATGAAGCTGAGAGCCGTTTTGCTTTCATTCCGCTTGGCGGTCAGGAATTTGAATTGATACAGCCCATATCAGAAAATTTTAAAAAAATGCTTGGGAACCCGCCTGCAGGGATAAACCACATAGCTTTTACCGTAACGGACATCGAAAAGGCGGTTGAACTTATGAAAGAGAAAGGGGTAAGGCTGGGGCATGTTACAAAAGATGGAATTCTTGATATGAAGCGAAGCAAAGTTGCTTATTTTAACCCTGAAGACACAGGTGGGATCTTAATCGAGTATGTGGAGCCTGTGGAAGATTAGGAATTGGCAAAAACAAAACCTTGACGTATGACATCAATACCGTTTCTTGAATATAATAGAGGGGTTTATTTCTGCAGAACAAACAAATCCCTCCACATCTTTTAGATCTCCGTATTTTCTCTTCAGATCATCTATAGGGCCGGCGTCAAGTGCCCTCATAGGACAGGCATCGACACATATTGGCTTCTTGTTTTCTAAAAACCTGTCAAGGCACAGTGTGCACATCTGCATCTTTGGATTTTCTTCGGTTCCAAACTGGGGCACCTCATAAGGACATGCTTGTCTGCAGAACATCTCACACATGTCTTTCCCCAGGCACTGCGCCTGGTCAACAACCATTATACCGTCTTCTTCTCTTTTTGTTATTGCCCCAGCGGGACAAGCCTCGGCACAGAGAGGGCGTTCACAGTGATTGCAGGAAAGGGAAATATACGAGAGGGAAACATCAGGATACGTACCCTTCTCAAGTGGAATTACTCTTCGCCAATGTACAGAACCATCTCTTATATCATGCCAGTCTTTGCAGGCAATGGTACAGGTATAACACCCTGTACAACGAGACTGGTTAAAGTAGAATCCAATTTGCATGCCATCTCCCCTGCTTAAATATCGTGAGATTCCCTTTCTATCTGTACAAGACAGTTGTTACTGCAAAAGGCACCGGCTGGTGAGTGTTCATCTTTCAGCAAGACGTTTGCGCATCCTCCCCTGTCAATACCATTTTTGTCAGGGCTGTACCAGGCCCCTTGATCAATGCTTACCACTCCGGGCATAATTCTTTCAGTTATTTTAGCAGTAAGTACTATTATTCCCCGGTCGTTATAGACCCTGACTGTTTTACCATGATGGATATCTCTTGTTGCTGCATCAACGGGGTTAATCCAGACGGTCTGGGGCTCAAGCGTCCTGAGCCATGTAATGTTAGCCATATTCGCATGCGTGCGCCGCTTGGTATGGGTGGTGATAAGCTGTAAAGGATACTTTTTTATTAGAGGATCACTTCTCCCTTCCCAGGGCTCAATATACATAGGGATGGGCGGAAGTTTAGAGTCGTTTTTTTCTTCCAGCTTCTTAGAATATATCTCGATCTTGCCCGAGGGTGTGGGGAAGGGGTTCGCTTTCAGGTCTTTAATCTGCCTGGTGAATGAAATGGCAGGCTTATCAATCTTTATTTTAAAGACACCTTCTTTTTTAAAGGTATCATAGTCCGGAAGGGGTTTTGTGTCACTCATATCGTTTGCATCATCCCAAAAGCTCCTTAGCCATTCATCTTCAGTAATGTCACTGTATCCCTTGATACCGAGCTTCTCAGCAAGTGCTGTACATATTTCCAGGTCCGATTTCGATTCATAGAGAGAATCAATAGCTTTACTCATATAGATACAGTATGGACCAGCCTGCCAGGGCCGCACAATATCGTTCCTTTCAAACTGAGTGTTAACAGGTAGCAGGATATCGGCAAACCTGGCAGTGGTTGTCATAAACTGTTCATGTACAACTATTGTCTCCAGTTGTTTTATTGCTCTGACAGCTTTGTTGGTATTCATGAACTGATTCACCGGGTTCCCGTTTGTAATATAAGCCATCCTGGCGTCAGATTTATATCCCCCCTCTTTGCCTCTCAAAATAGCATCCCAGAGCTTCGTAATATGGATTGCAGGTCGTTGTCTGGCTCCTTCCGGTAAACCTCCAGGCATTTTCCTTGCTATCAGTCCAGTGCTGGTGTTGGGTTGAAGGCCAACAGGGCAGAGTCCAAATCCTGCGGGATCTCCACCGTATATTCCAACATTGCCTGCCATGGCGGCAATAGTTGCGGCTGCCCTGTGAAACTGTTCTCCAAAGGCAGTACGCCCTGGTGCCCCCAGGGTGAGAAGTTTGGATGGTTTCTGTGTGGCATACTCCCTGGCAAGGGTTGCTATGGTATCAGCCGGAACGCCTGTGATGAGTTCCGCCCAGTCAGGGGTTTTGGGAAGTCCATCATTTGTTCCAAGCACGTAACCTTTGAACGTTTCAAACCCAACGGTATAGGCTTCGAGAAATGTACGGTCATGAAGGTTTTCAGTAATCATTACATAGGCCATTGCTATGAGCATGGCTGTATCTGTGCCGGGCCGTATGGGTATCCATTGACTGGCAAATGCAGCGGCGGAATCAGTAAACCGCGGGTCAACCGAGACAATTTTAATCCCTTTTTCCCGTGCCTGGGAAAGGTAGTAAGGTGTATTGGTACGCTGTACGGTTTCAGCCGGGTTCCACCCCCACATGATGATAAAACGGGCATTGGGAATGTCATCAGAGGTATGGCCAGCGGTAAGAGTTCCATAGGTTGTCTCTGACGAAAAGAGGCTACCCCAAAAAGAAGCCGATCCCCAGCACGGTGTAAAGCCTCCGAACATAGTCAATAATCTGAAAACAGCCAGCTGGCTATGGAGAAACGTTCCTGTGTTTCCTGAGTATGCAATGTAAAAGATTGCTTCGTTTCCATAATTTTCTTTTACGCGTTTAAGTTCGCGGGCTACTTTGTCTAAGGCCTCATCCCAGGTGATGCGAGTGAACTTCCCCTCCCCCCTTTCTCCGATACGCTTTAGAGGATACTTGAGTCGATCAGGAGCATATACTCTCTGACGATATGCGCGTCCCCGTGCGCAGGCTCTAAGCTGAGGTTCCTCCCCACCATCAGTCTCTATCTTTGTTATGACCCCGCCTTTAACATGCAACTTAAGCAGACATGTACCGCCACAGTCATGAGGACAACTGCTTATAACTATTTTTTCTGTGCTGTTTAATTCGGACATAAATCTTTTAATACAGGTGTATGTTTAAAAAAAGAGTGTTGGGTTACGATACATTATCCCAGAATTTGCAGTAGCCATCTACTGCAAAATCTGGGATAATATATACTCCTTTTTCATATTTCACGCAAGGATTAAGGAGTTCTTTATTTTTTTTCTTGAGTAGATTGTCATTGTATGGTATTTGATATAGGTTGGCAACGGAATGTCACTTTCTAAAGATTCATTAGAACAGGTTTCGTATTTCGTACTTCGGATTTCGAATTTTTGACCGAAATACTGAGGTTTTCGGTCAAGCAATATTTAACAGTATGGTGAAAAGCTATGGCAAAAAAATATGATTTAATCGTGATAGGAGCCGGCCCTACCGGTCTTATGGCAGCAAAAGTAGCAGGAGAAAACGGTTTAAAAGTTGCGTTGATAGAAAAGAAAAATGACATCCCGAAAGTTAAAAGGGCTTGTGGTGAAGTGATCAACATTAATGAATATAGCTGGGGTGATTTTATCAATTTTAACGCCAAAAGGAAGTTGTTGAATTTCCCCGTTAACGGCATCAGTGTTAAATACGAAGGTCCTTGTAAAAATATCTATGGCATGTACACTTATTCACCGAGTGGTCAGTGTATCATGATGGGAGACTGTTCAGAGGCTAGAAAGGTTGGGGATGCGGCAAGAAAGGGGATTGCAATTGATAAAGAAATACTTATGCGTGGTTTATTGGAAGATGTCCAGAAGAATGATGTCGAGGTAATATCGGGAACCTTTATTCATGAGGTTGAAAAAAAGGGAGAAACCGTTACGGTAAGAGATGGCAGCGGGGAGTATGAAGGGGCGTTTGTTATTGCAGCAGACGGGTTGAATTCTAAGATGGCACAACGGCTAGGATTCAATAAAGAACGGGAATTTCGTGGGACCTTAAGGTGTCTTTTCTGGCATGTAACAGGTGTTGAGCCTCCTGCCCCTGATGCACTCATTCACGTGATGGGAGGAAAAGAGGCGCCCGCTATCTTTGGCATGTGCTGCACCCACCGTGAAGGGGAGTATTGGATTGCCGTTGATGATTTCAGTTACAAAAAGGATTTAACAAAAAGTGCTGATTATGTCATGAAAAAAGATGCCTTTTCGCCCTGGTGCAAGAAGCTTAAAATCATAAGAACCGCTTCTTGTGTGGGAAACTTATACTCGCCTGTTACGGAACCATTCAGGGACAATGTGCTTTTGGTAGGAGATGCTGCTTATTCCCCTCAAATAAGCATTAATGGAGGTATGATCTGCGGTTGGAAGGCAGCCAATTCGGTTGTGCTCGCATTGCTGGAAGGGAAGAGAAACAAGGAAGGTGTGAGGAGTTACCTTGATTGGTGGAAAAAAGATATAATCGAACGGTTTCCCTATGGGGGAGGAAACTTTATGGAAAGTATGGAAGATAGTGAGATTGATTACCTTTTTAGCCTGTTTAAAGAGCCACTTCCCGGGACCCTTGATCCCATTACCGCAGGCATACACATGCAAAAGCACATGATGGATATTATGCCTGTTATTGCTGAAGAGCGTCCGGAAATTCTGGAGACGTTGAAAGCATTCCAAGCCAAAACTTCAGAAGAGATTTATGCGGAAAGACAGAAGCTGGGGTTTCCCAACAGGTGAGTTGCTAATTGAAGCGAATGGAATGGCAAACGAAGTTCTGGTTTTCCTATTCCTCCTTTTCCCAGGTAACGTTCCGAAAACCCTTTCTAAGATTGAGATAACGGAATTTTAAAGGTTCAATAGTAATCACATTGAAGTTTACAACACTAGCCATCTGTTCAAGTCCCTGATTCCTCAAAGCATCTTGATTACGGGAGTATTGATGGATCTCCTCATACTTTTTAATGTCATCATTCTTCTTAAAGGTATGAGCGATACCCCACGCCTGTAATCCTGAAGCTCCAAAGAAATCTTCTGCGGGTTCATAAGAATCAGAAATAGAAAAAGAAACTTTGGGATTTACTTTTAGATTAGCAAATTTTCCACCACCTTCTGAGAAAATGTACACGGTCAAACCGTTGTTAAAATACTCCAAAGGAGTAGATCGAAGTTCATTGTCTCTACCGGTGGCAAGGTGGAGCACATTATGCTGATTAAGATATTCTGCAATAACCTTCTCAACATCTTTTTCACTGATTGAATCGATTAGTTGAATCTTTAATTTTTCAAATAAAACCTTTTCCCGTTTGTTTGCGTGAGGCACGATTACTTTTGTCATCTCAATATCTCCTTAAAATGGATAACACAAATTAGTTGCTCGTCAGTAAAAAGTTCCCTGTAATTTTATCTGTCAAAGAATATATCGAGTGCCCTTGTAACGCCACCCTCTTTACCGAAAAGCATTTTATATCCTTTTACTCCAGGATCATGATCAACGACTGTTTTAAGATATCCTTCAAAGGCGTTTCTGGCTTTGTCTAATGTCTCTCCAGAAAGTGGGGTTGCCTTTTCTACCATTTCTGAGAAAACCTGAAGATATTCCCGAAATATACTAATGGCCTGTTCATCCAGGTCTTCTCTGATTTTTACCTGACATACTGCTTTGGAAAAGACACTTTGAATTTCACCCTGCTGTGTTTTTTTGTTTTTAAGCAAATCAGGGTATCGGTCTCTTATTTTTATGAGTCTATCGAATAAAACAGAATCGTCATGCCCTGTGCTTTCCCCCGTTCTGTGGATATCCACCAGGAACATTCTCTTTTTCCCTGTGAGGACTGTTTCACAGGAGAAGACAGGGAGATCAAGCTCCATTCTTGGGCGAAGAAAAAGCGAGCGGACCGACAGATAAATGGGAAGATTTATTCTCATAAGAACTACACGGGAAAACTTTTCAGAGCTGAAAACCTCACCATCGGCTTTAAACAAACCAAGTGTTCTGAGAGAACGCTCAGGAAAAGGGTATTTTAAAGGAACAGGTTTGAGGGAGAATCTTTTCTGAAGTTCTTTATGAGCAATGCGATGTATGTCTTTTAAGGTTTCCATGTGATTTATCTCCTAAAAAAGTTTGACCTTGTCATTGCGAGGAGCGAGATCCCTCACCTGTTAACTTAAAATGTAGATTTAAACTGTCATTGCGAGGAACACAGTGACGAAGCAATCTCATGATAACGCTCGGGACAGGCTCCGCAGTCCCTTTACAAAAGATTGCTTCGCTTTCGTTTGCAATGATTGAGTTGTTAACCTTTTTCAAATACCATTGCAAAATACGGGATTATTCCACGAAGTTTCTTATGGCTTTAGCCAGTTCTTCAGGCTTTTCTTCCTGCACATAGTGACCGCACTCTTTTACGGATAACAGTTCCGATCCCTGGATCTCCGAGTTGAGCCGCTTGGCTATTTCAGGGGGTACCCCGGTGCCTCTTTCTCCCCACACAATAAGAGTTGGACTTGAAATGTTCACGCTTATACCATCGTAAGTTTGTGGGCCAACACTACTCATCATGTGTGCCAAAGCATCCAGCGCGTTAGGGGTTCTGGTAGGAATCATATAGGCATCAATGACTTCTTCGGTTACCATGGATTTATTATAGAACGACCCGAGTAGAAATCTCTTTCGCATGCTCTTTGTGTAAAACTGTCTGGACATAATTCTGTCCAGAGGGAAAAACATATATTTCAAGAAGGCAGGGACAGTCTTGATGTAAAAACCTGGTTCGATCATCACCAGTTTATCCACCCTGGAAGGTGCTGCAAGGTCGGTACAGGCTATGATTACACCGCCCATCGAATGGCCGACAAGGGTTGCCGAAGGTAATTTGAGAGCATCCATGAAACCAATGAGAAGGTCCCCCTGGGATTTCATATCGTAATTGCCATCAGGAGGTTTGTCTGAAAGCCCGAAACCCAGCACGTCAAGTGCATAGATAGTGTAATCATCGGTAAGGAGTGGAATGAGGTATCGAAAGGTGTAGGTTGAACCGGCAAATCCATGCACCAGAATCAGTGGTTTCCCTTCACCCTGTTTTATATAATGGATGGCATGACCATCTACCTCGATGAATCTATCCTCTTTTCCTACCAGTTCATTAACCGGTGTGGTCTTATATGGCAGGTAGGCGATGATAATCAAAACAAGGTATAGGAACACCAGGCTTATAAGCGTTCCAAGAAGTATCTTTCTTGTTCGTTTCATAGCAAATTAACCTCCCTTAAACCCAGAATTTGCAGTAGCCATCTACTGAAGATTCTGGATTAGAATAGCGATCCATATTTTAAAACGCCAAAGAAGTGTATCATCCAGGGGACAAAAAAGCTCCCGGATTTTTTATAGCTATAGGCAAACAGTACACCCAATGCGGTAAAGAGGAAAACAAATGCAATATTTCCAGTTAAAGACTGGTGCCAGATAGGGTATACCGTGAGGTAAGAAAGCCCGTAGAGGAGTGAAGAGAAAAGGAGAGGTGACCACAATCCTTTTAACCAGGTTTCAAGCGTTTTAAAAATGTAACCCCTAAAGAATAGCTCCGTGGCAAAGGTGTGGAAAAGGGCAAGGATAATCGCTATGGGTTCCTTTGGGTTGAATCCGCCTTTGTT
>RCNB010002604.1_pt1 | contig 11019 bp, 7 predicted proteins | sample 2041321 | NCBI WGS metagenome assembly RCNB01 (sample SAMN09708232, study PRJNA481090) | Marine sediment metagenome, whole genome shotgun sequencing project.
CGTGAAGCGGTCGTTCGCGGTGTTACGCCTCTGGGCAAGGACCGGGCCATTGCCGGCGAGACGTGCCTTGCGCCCAACCACTTCACGACTCGCTGAACCCTACACTATAGGCTTGACATGACACTAGCCTCATTGCAGCAATTTCATTTCCTGCGTCCTGGCTGGCTATTACTGCTGCTACCAGCGGCCTTCCTGATGTGGAGCGTATATCAACGCAGTGATTCGCTACGTGCATGGAAACGTGTCATCAGTCCAAAATTATTGAGTCACTTAACACTCAGCGATGGTGGTGAAGATAGCCGTTGGAGACCTGTTTACATGCTTGGTATTGCCTGGCTGGTGGGCATGCTGGCCCTGGCCGGACCGAGTTGGCAGATGCAGGCCTCACCATTCAGTGAAGACCAGGCCGCCATGTTTATCGTTATCAAGGTCACACCCCAAATGTTGGCACAGGACATACAGCCCAGCCGTCTGCAACGCAGTGTGATCAAGATCCATGACCTGTTGGATCTTAAAAAGGACGTACGCACAGGCTTGATAGCCTATGCAGGTAGCGCGCACCTGGTGATGCCACTTACATCCGACGCCGAAATTATCAATACGTTTGCCACCGCGCTTGAGCCCGCAGCAATGCCGATGGAGGGTGATGAAACTGCCGAGGCCATTACACTCGCCAGCCAACGTCTCAAGAAAGCAGGCGTGCCCGGCTCCATTGTTCTGATCACCGACAGTGTGGATAGATCGCAGCTGGATGCGCTGAAGAAAACACATCAACAATACTCAATTGAGGTACATATTCTGGCAATGGCCGCCGGGCCGGAAGTGATTCCCCCTTCGGGCAGTTACCCGGCACCCGCTTTGGATTTGGATTCACTCCGCGAGGCCGCTGACGTCATGGGCGGGACTGTTACCACTGTGACCGCTGATAAGGCCGATATCGAAAGCCTTACGTCCAAAATCGAACGCAGCATCAGCCATGTACCATCGCAGGAAGGCCAGCAGTGGAAGGATGGGGGTTATTACCTGTTGTTTATATTGGCGCTCGTCATGTTGTCATTTTTCCGCAAAGGCGGATCGGTGTCAGTCGAATGAAACAGATACAACCAGCCAAAGCGGTAACCTGGAGCCAACCTGGCCCCATCCTGGCTCGCTTAGTCTTCGCCATTTTGTGTTTATTGATAGCGCCCTCAGCCATGGCCTTTGAATGGCTGGATCTCTGGTTTACACCCGAGCAACAGGGGCAACGACTGATGGACCAGGGGGAATATCAGGAAGCGGCGGCCAAATTTACTTCAGCGGAACAAATCGGGGCGGCATTGTTCCTGGCAGGTGACTTTGAAAATGCCGCCACGGTACTGGGGCGTTCAGGCAGCGCGGATGCCAATTATAACCGTGGTAATGCCCTGATCATGCAGGGTCAATACGAAGCAGCGATTGAGTCCTATCAGAAAGCCCTGATGAAACGACCAAACTGGCTTGAAGCCGAGCAAAACCTGGAGATCGCCAGGTTACGCAAGCAGGCCCTCGCTCCGCCGGATGATGATTTTGGGGGAACCGGTGGGCAGTTAGAGGCTGACGAAATCGTTTTTGACGACACCGGTCGCGTCAATAAATCATCCAGTGAGCAGGTTATAGACGCCACGGACCAAACCATGGGTGAAGAGGCCATGCGCGCGATGTGGTTACGCAAAGTCGAGACACGGCCTGCCGATTTTCTGGCAGCGAGATTCAACTATCAACTGGCAACCAGGGATAAAGAAATCACCGATGATGGTGCGAAAAGCGAGACAGGGGAAAGCAATGAGTAACTATTCCCTTAAGTTAGTTTTGTGTCTTTGCTTGATTCTTCCCCATTTGGTCTTTGCGCAGGATGAGGACGTGAAAGCCGAGGTAGTCGCCAGTATTCAGCAAGATACGGAAATCTGGGTTGGTCAACAAGTCACGCTCAACCTGGATTTGAAAACAACTGGCTTGAGCTTTTCCAACACACACTTCAACCTTCCGGAAGTCAGCAATGCCTTCCTGATGCAGCCCGATTCGACGACCATAAAAATGAGCGAAACGAAAGATGGAGAAGACTGGCAACAACTTCGTTATCCATTAGCGCTTTTCCCTCAAAAGTCCGGCCTTATTACAATCCCACCCATCGATGTGAGGTTTAGTACATCAGCAGGTTTTGGCAAACCGGTCAGGGATTTCGATTTCAAAACTGAACCCCTGGAAATATCCGTTAGCCTGCCACCAGGTGTTGGCCCGGACGAACTCGTTGTTACAACCCGCTCTTTTCAACTCGACCATGACTGGCAACCGGAATCAGCCATAGCAAAGACAGGTGACGCGTTTACATTGACCATCACCCGTCGCGCCGATGATATATCTGCCATGCTTTTACCCCCGATACCGGTCTACCGAACCAATGGTCTGGCAGCTTACCCGCAAGCACCCGAAATCGAGGACGAAACAAACCGGGGAGATCTGACCGGAAAGCGGGTTGACAGCATTACCTGGGTGGTTGAAAAGGCCGGCAGCTATGAAATCCCGGGTATCCGTTTTCAATGGTGGGATCCGACAAAACGTGAGCTCAAGCAACAGGTTATTCCCGGTATCAAGCTGGACATCGTGGATTCTTCAACAGACGGCAGCAATGAACTGGCCAATGAAACCTCCGAACGGAATTCCCGACAACTGCTGCCTTGGCTGATGTTTGCCCTGGTGGGAATTCTGGCGGGAGCTCTTTGGCGAAAATCCAGACAAGTTAAGGGTGAGAAACCCCTGGTCGATGAAAAATCGACTTTTATAAATTTGCAAAAAGCGTGCAAAAGCAACCAGGCAGGAGAAGCTCACTCGGCTATTTATGCCTGGCTTACCCGTTGTCCACCGGTATCGACCACAGGTTCACGACCCGTAACACTGGGGGAATTGGCCCAAATCATGAAAGACAATCAACTGGCCAGGGAATTGGATGAACTGCAACAAGCCATGATCTCTTCACCCGCCAACTGGAATGGCGATGCTTTGTTAATTTCACTAAAACGGATTCGTCGCAGGCTCAACACACAAAAAATAGTACAATCCCGGAACTTTTTAGCCCCACTCAATCCCTAACGGATCCCGTTCAATGCTTCGAATTTTCATGACATGTTGTGTTTCGCTTACCATTTTGCTTATCGGCATGTCCGAAACAACCGCCACGCAAAGCGAATTTGCAGGCAGTAAAAGCTGTGTTACCTGCCACGCTGAACAACAGCAGAACTGGCAAGGTTCTGATCACGACCTTGCCATGCAACATGCATCTGAAGACACCGTACTGGGAAATTTTGAGAATGCAGGGATTTCAATCAATGGCATAAGCTCGCGGTTTTTCAAAAGGGACGGCAAGTTCTGGATTAACACCGACGACTCCGATGGCAGTATGCAGGATTTTGAGATTCACTATGTCTTTGGCCTAAGACCTCTACAACAATATCTCGTTGAGTTTCCTGATGGCCGTATACAAACACTCCGTATTGCCTGGGATACACGCCCGCAATCCGATGGCGGCCAACGCTGGTTTCAGCTCTATCCTGACCTCGCCATCCAGGCCGGTGACCTCCTTCATTGGACAGGTTTGCAACAGAACTGGAACTACATGTGTGCCGATTGCCACACCACCAACCTGGTCAAAGGTTATGACAGCGGCACCAACACCTTCAACACGACCTGGTCGGATATCAATGTAGGTTGCGAATCCTGTCATGGCCCGGGCCAACAACACCTGGCCTGGACAGCAATGGCTGATGAACTCAAACAGGACGATGCCAGCATGGGGCTGACCCATTTGTTGCGAGACCGTAAAAATGTCAACTGGATCATGAATCCGGACACCGGTATCGCACAACGCAACCCGCCTGCAACGGGTAGCAGTCATGAAATTGATACCTGTGCCGCCTGTCATTCACGCCGCGGTCAACTCAAATCCGGTATCGAAAATGATGGTTCCTTCCTGGATCACTACAGGCCAGCCCTTTTAACTGGCGACCTCTATTACAGCGACGGTCAGATTCTGGATGAGGTGTATGTCTGGGGTTCATTCGTGCAGAGCAAAATGCAGGCAGCGGGGGTGACTTGTAGCGACTGTCACGAACCGCATAGCCTCAAGCTGCGGGCTGAGCAGGAGCAGGTCTGCGCACAGTGCCACATGCAATCAAAGTACGCATCAACGAAACATCACCGGCACCAGGTTGAATCCCGCGGTGCCAATTGCCTTGACTGCCATATGCCGGAAACCACCTACATGGTGGTAGACCCACGCCGCGACCATAGCCTGCGTATACCACGGCCTGACCTGTCGCTGGAGTATGCGACACCCAATGCCTGTAACCAGTGTCATACTGAAAAGAGCACCACCTGGGCTGCCACCGAATTCAAAAAACTGTGGCCTGATGCAGCGGAACCCTACCAAAGCTGGACAAAAGCCTTCGCACTGGCAAGATCCGGTGCACCCCAGGCCGAGATTGCACTGATAAGTATCATAAGAGACCACAGCATACCCTCCATCGCACGTGCGACCGCAGTGTCAGAGCTTCAGCCCTTTCTGAGTCCATTGTCAGGCCAGGTTGTACAAGTGGCTCTGACTGATAAAAGCCCGCTGGTCAGGTTTGCTGCATTGGGGGTTCTGGATGCTTTACCAGCGGAGAACCGCTACCAGTTTGCCTCACCATTGCTGCAGGATCCGGTGTTGCTGGTGCGTACGGAAGCGGCCAGAATATCTGCACCTGCTATGACCACACAGCTAAGTGCCGCAGAGCGTGGGGTTTTACAATCCGCCCTGGATGAATACACGGCCTCGCAAATGCACAATGCCGAGCGCCCCGAATCACACTTGAACCTTGGTAATCTGTACGCTCAAACCGGCAATGTTGTCGAATCAGAAAAAGCCCTTCGCCGGGCCATCGTACTGGATCAGAAATTCAGCCCGGCCTATGCCAACCTGGCCGACCTGTACCGGACGCAGGGTATGGATCAGGCTGCCAGTGACGTGCTGAATGAAGGTATCGAAAACTCATCGGAAGATGGCACGCTGTACCATGCCCGGGGTTTGATGCAAGCCCGTGGGCAGCGCATGGATCTGGCGCTCAATTCCTTGAAAAAGGCTGCGGTGTTACAACCAGAGATAGCCCGTTATGCTTATGTTTACGGAGTGGCGCTCAATTCGGGCGGTAATACTGATGCGGCTTTACAAGTACTTAAGCAAAACTCTGAAGTCCACCCGGGTGACCGGGAGACTATCTTCATGATTGCCAGTATTTACCGGGATATGGGCAAAACCGATGATGCACTGATGTGGGCGCAAAAATTGCTGACGATTAACCCTGCTGATCAGAATGCCAGCCAATTCATCAAAATGCTAAAAACACCAGAACCGTAGGGTGGGTAACTTGTTACCCACGTTTTAATACCATGTTCTCGTGCGTAACAACCATGCTCTCGTGGGTAACAAGTTACCCACCCTACGGTTCCAGAGATCGAGCCAGCTCCTAGTCTCCAGTATATTTATTAGGAAGAACAGGACTAATGGTCAATCTGAACATCCAGTCAGTCGCGAAACGATTCGTGCTGGCAACATATTTTTGAATCTCAGCGGACACTCTTAATGGCATTCTGCCAATTCTTGACGTCTTGGAAATACCAAGTCCCAGGGGCAGATTCAATTTGTTACCACTGTCACCTTCCCAGTCATAGGTGATGATTGGGTTGGAGATCAATTGCCAACCATTACTGAGTCCATAGCTGAAATAAGCCTGGATGGTGGTCTGGCTGGCTTCCCCTGTACCAAAATCGTCCTTCTTATCTGCAACATCAATTACGTGGGAAACCAAAGCACCGTACACACCCCAATCGGCCATTTTGCCAATGTTTACTTCGGGCCCCAGGATGAATTGTTGTCTGCCATTGGAGGTATCCGTAGTTATCGGCCATATAACGGCCAGACCATACTGCAGGATAAGACCATCATCATTGACGCCACCGTAGACCAGTTCAGTGGTCAGATCATCGGTGTGTCCATGCGTCGGATTCCAATAATTCTCCCCTTGAAGGGTTGGATCCTCCTGTCGCATCCGCCATTCAGCGTAACCTGTCTTTCCATAGGGGTAACCCAAGTCGGAGTAATATATAGGTTGATCGTCGTAATAGGGCACTGAAAATCTGAGTACCCAGCCCTTTCCATTTTTTTGTCTGAACGGGATAACCGGCTGAAATATAAAACCTGATTGGGTCTGGTCACTCGCACCGGGCATGCTTCCCTGGAATGACCTGTACTCGATATGCCAGTCGAAGTAGGTGAACGGCGCAAGCGGGTTGGTCATTTCCCGGGCAATTTGATCAACAGATTTCGGCAAAACGGTACCGGCGTTAAGCGGTGTGGAAGTATCAGATTCCGTATTTTCTTCGGAATCGAGTGCCTGGCTCGTGATTGGCAGAGCCAAAACCAGCACCATGAAAAGGTAAATTAAAACACAGGAAATAGAGCGCATGCATGACACCTTTATAGTTCTTGCCGTAAAAACGCAGCATTTTACCTGTAGTTACCCTGTGAATCTACGCTAGTGATAATAATTCTCAACTGCTTGTTTAGCAGACCCTGAGATGTCAGGAAGCCGATTGGGAGGGGGATATTTTCAGATCACAAAAACTAACCGACCCGTGACCGCCGGGCCGGCAATGATATTGAAATTACTGACCGGCGCGGAACGGATACGCGGAAAACATTTCCTGTATACCCGCCTGGATGTTGGCACGGGTCTCTTCATTGGTTTTCTTCTCACTGACACGGCCCACTGCAACGCCTTCCCAAACCATCCGTTTCAGCTCATGGTCAACCATATCGATGTTAACAGTACCTTCAGTGTAATTGCTCACATATGTCGATGAACCATGACTATAACCACCCCAGGCACCGTAGCGACCCCTGCGATATCCGTAATAACCCCCACCCATATAGGGGTCATGGGTAGTTGTGACCTTGGTCTTGTGCTTTAATCGACCGGATACGTTAATCATCAGGTCGGGCTTGTCCGACTGTGTATAACCCCTGCTCTCCATTTCTTTACTGATGGCATCGCGGAAGATGGAACCGTAGATGCTGGAGTAATTGGGATTCTCAATCCCCATGGGGTTGAAGAAGCCATAGGTTTTATACTTGGTAAAATCGATGGTGTGATCGTAGTCGGATTCAATGGTGGGTTTGGATGCACAACTCGCCAATACGACCGCGATACTGGCAAGAATTACAATCCTGGAAAACCTGTTGAATACTGAATTAGTTTGCATATTTTGATCCTCAAGCTTTTATCTGGTCCAGAATAAACATACATATCTGTATGTTATACACTCAGATCTGTATGGCTTATTTTAACTCAATGTTCAGTGTACGGCAAATTGTCACTTTATTCCCGAATTGCAGACAGATGTCAAAGCGGTCAGAATATATTTAGCCTGGGGAAAAATAATGACCGAATATATAAACACTTTCATGCAGTGGATTGATTCATCCGGACCGCTTGTGCGTGTTCCTTTTGTTATCGGTTTAGGTTTGCTTTACTGGCTTATTTATTGGTTCATCAAGAAGGTCATTGCCAGTCTTGGGAACAAGGTCACCACCGAGAGACGGTTTTCCCTGAAGATTCAAAGTCAGGTTATCGTGTCAAAAAAGGACATGAGCAAGATTATCGTGTGGTTGATTCGTGTTGTTGGCTTAGTCATCGCGATACTCATCGGTTTCAGCTTTCTGAACATGGCGCTGGGACTATTTGAATGGACCAGAGGCCTCGCCAGTAGTCTGCTTGAGTTATCACTCGAGTCTATTGGTTTTGTCTTTCAGCAGGTTGTTGACTATATACCCAGCCTGCTGGTGATCATCATAGTGTTAGTCGTTGTCCGGTTCATTTTGCATGTCCTCAAACTTGTTTTTAAGGGTATTGGCAAGGGCAAAATAGACATTCCCGGATTTTATTCAGAGTGGTCCGGAACCAGTTTCAACCTGTTACGAATGCTGATCTATGCATTAACCCTGATCATTATATTTCCCTATTTACCCGGCTCGGATTCCCCCGCATTTCAGGGATTGAGCCTGTTTTTCGGCCTGCTGTTATCGCTGGGTTCGACGACCGCTGTAGCCAATGTCGTAGCCGGTATTGTTTTGACTTACACACGTGCTTTCAATAAGGGTGATCGTGTTTCAATACACGAGACAGTTGGCGTGGTGGTAGAACGCGGTATGTTTGTTACGCGACTGGAAAACACAAAGAATGAGATCATTTCCATCCCAAACTCCATGACACTCTCGAGCCACATCATCAACTACAGCGAACAGGCCAGGGGCGCTGGGCTGATTCTGTATACATCCGTGACAATCGGTTACGACGTGCCATGGACAAAAGTCCACGAACTGTTAATCAGTGCAGCGTTGAAAACGGATAATATCGAGAAAGAGCCGGAACCCTTTGTACTGCAAAAATCACTGGATGATTACTCTGTTAACTACCAGTTGAATGCCGCGACCAAGGATGCAGTTGGTATGCCACGAACACATTCCTGTCTGAACGCCAATATTCTTGATGCATTCAATGAAGCAGGACTGGAAATCATGTCACCGATGTTCATGGCCACAAGGGACGGAACCGAGGTGGCAATCCCGGAAAGCGAATAAAAACACGGGGTGCGTTATGTTCAGGACAAGATGAGAGAAGGTGAGACCGGGAACCGGTCGAGAGGGCAGCCTGGGCTGTGTGCGGCGCGATTGTCTCAGCTAGCACGGTTTATGAGCATTCGTAGGGTGGGTAACTTGTTACCCACGATCGGTTTGTAATTGAAATACAAAACGTGGGTAACAAGTTACCCACCCTACGTTAGCGCGAGAATAAACATAGGTGACAGGTTAACCACCCGATCACGATTCGTGGGTTCTCAAAACTGTGCGAAACGTGTCAATTCCCCGAATCTTGTTCCATCCGGTACTTGGCGTAATTGTCCATACCCTCCATACGGGCTAATTCCTGACGATCCAGTTCACCCCGGCTTAAGGTCTTTTTGTGTGCCGGGACATAGCCTCTATAATTCCGAACTTCCGTTTTTTGTTGCGGTCGGGCTTCCTGGGGCTGCCTTTGCTTCATGGTATTCATGGTGTCCCAGTTACCCTCGCTATATTGACTCCATTCCTCCCCATCACGTTTGTATACCTCGCCATCGGGACCGGCAATCCTGTTGGATGTAAGTGAAGTGCTCGCGTAGAGGGACGAAGCTGAAATCTTTGCAGGCTGAGCAGCCTCTTCCTTGCTGACTTTTACGAATTCTTCCTTGCCATCGACCTTTTTCTTCGGCAAGAACTGGTCAAGTGACCTTTCAGGGGTTTTTGAAGGGTCACCGGGCGTGGTCTGTAAGGGACCTTCCCATGCTGAACCATATTCATGATTATAATTCTGGGTAGGAGATGTAATAGTCACGGTTGTTCGTTGGGGGTAATAGCCACCCCACCCACCATAGCCATAACGACCCCACCCACCATAATAACCACCCCGGCGGCCGTAATATCCACCACGATGGCCATAGTAGCCACCAACAGAGTGATATCCGGTGTTGTATCCGTATGTGCGGCCATAATTCCAATAAGCCGGATTATTTCTCGAGTCGTAGTAAACACTGGACGGATAATGCCAGCCAGTACCATAGACCACGCCAACACTGGTTGAAAAACTTCCTTTGTAACCACTCGAATATCTGTAGTTCACATATGCCTGTCTCTCATCCTGCTGTGTATCGAGGCGCACAAAGGTCACATTGTATGCAGGATCGGTGGCGGGAATACGGTAAATCTCAGCGGGTATCTGCAGGGCAGTTTTCCATGCACCGGTGGGTGACTCGGAAAAGTACCAGGCACCCTCGTAACACAGGTAGTGATAATTATTGTGCTTGATAACCTGGAATGGGGTGTTTAATCCACGTTGTAATTCGGTGGTATCGATAACTTCAAAACGGGGTTCGCCAACCCAGTTTACTTCAATATCTGCACCGACACCTTTTGGAATCGACACCCGGTGCGGCAACGCCGCTTCGATCAATGCCAAGCGGGCCTGTCGCGTACCCGGTACGGAATACAACACATGAGCCTTGCCATGATCACTTGGGATTTTAGCGAAAGCACTCGGCAAATCCTTGACAGATTGCCACTTGCCACTCAATTCAGTGTTTTCAAACCAACGCCCGGAAACCAGCAGATACCAGCGTTCACCCAGGCTGAACAAGTCACTTTGCGTATTGCTGACATAACGAATGCCGGTCTCTGCTATTGCACTTAAACGTGGAGCACCATCCAGTTGCACCAGCTCCGTTTCCTGCAGACTGATAGCAAAAGGCAGCGGAGGGTTCGACGGCATTTTGGCCGGTAGTGCCTCTTGGACTTCCTGCCATTTGTCATCGAGTGCCAGCTTGTCGAAATCGGCAGGCAGCTTGTCGGTTGTTGTCCAACCACCATCAGAAAGGTAGTTGTTTTGCTGCCATGCATCATCATTAAGCACGTACCACTGCTGATCCGATTTGTAATAAAAAACATTCCAGTTTGTATTTACCACAAACTCAAGCTCTGTACCTTCCACCGGTGCCTTTACCGGCTCCTTGTCAATCGACAGCAACTTTAATGGTTTTTCAGAGACCACAATCGCCGGTGGATCAAAGTTCAAGCGAGAGACAGCAGCAGCTGAATCCGGTATCTCAAAATCCTCCGGCAACAAGCGCAATAGCACATCCAGGGGCACAATACTCTCACGACTCTGAAATGCCTGGCTTACAAGCCCAGTCACTTCTGCAGATTCATTCTCATTAGCAAATTTTGTTTTTAGAACTTTCAGGTCTGAAATCTCGACGGTGCGTTGATCGAAATTGATTTCGGTACTCGCCTGCACATAAGCAGACCCTATACGCGGCTGACTATCGGCATTCAGACTGACTTCAACCGGCAACCAGGCTCTCAATAGACGAAAATCC
>RCNB010002605.1_pt1 | contig 11017 bp, 9 predicted proteins | sample 2041321 | NCBI WGS metagenome assembly RCNB01 (sample SAMN09708232, study PRJNA481090) | Marine sediment metagenome, whole genome shotgun sequencing project.
AGTGACCGTGTAGTATTTGTCAGGCTCGAGTAGATCGATGTAGTTGCCCTGCTTCACGTCATCCAGCGGAAGCGTTTTGCCGGTTAAAAACTCGCATAGGAACCACAGCCGCCTGGCGTACTTGCCGGTCGGTTTGGACAGGACATATTTGAGAAAATCTTCCTCCGCAACTTCCTGAAACAGGCTGGATAGTATCGCGAGGTTCGTCCCGTCATACTTGAGCGCAAATTCAAGATGATCGCCCAGCGTGTCCCCCGGCCAGTATTTGGCCGGATAGACCTCACAGGTTACACCCCCGGTCGAATCGATCCTGTGGGTTCCGGTGATAGCGACAAAGGACCTGTGCCAGTTCGGAATAACGTCCAAGCCGTACCGCTCAATGAGTGCCGCATATCCTGCGAGCCTGTGTGTCGATTTATCCTGAGCATTTTCAGCCATGGCTTCCTCCAGAAAAACAATTACAAGACAAGAATTATCGTTATATTTTGTGCAATGTCAAGAAAAAGATTTAAAGTTCCGTGATCCGCATCACTTTCTGCCCAACAGGAAAAATAGTTGCAGTTTCATAAAAATGATTACAATATGGCTTGTTAAGAGAAAAATAATTACATAGTGTACGTTTATGGCCTTCCTGGCGGCGGCCACACTTATTACTTGCCCACCTGCCCCGCCTACGTTCTTCCCATGCCTCCAGTAGATAACCCGCAGGTCGAGATAACTCATTGAATTATGAATGTTTACGGCTTGGTAGTCGGACCTGCTTTCGCTTGAGCTTCGTCATGGCAAGTGGAGAAGGGTATGAAGAGGGTTGCACATGGGGAGCCAGATAACAAAAAAGTCGCTTTTCACACGAGAAGCGACTTTTTTGTTGTGAGTAGGCGCAGTATGTTTTGGCAATAATATCAAAGGGTTTACAGTAAAAAGAAGGAAAAATTAAATTGCCGATAATTAAGAGCCAAACGTAGACCCCTTTTCTTTGTTTGATATTAGGGAAGGATTCTATTGTAGGAGTCTAAAACGTCATCGCTTTCCAGGTGAAGGAAGTGCCCTACATCTTGAACAATTTCCATGCGGCAGTCAGGAAGTTGTGAAGCCAGGTATTTGACATCGTCCAGATCAATGATGGTATCGTTCTCTCCATTCAGTAAAATCGTCTCTGCATGAATTTCACTAAAATTAACCACATCTTTCAAATTTTTCTCTCCAATGATAAATAAGCCATGTTCAAAGAAAGCACGCAACTGTTCCCCACTCATTGTCGCAAACTGTCTTATAATTCTTCTTTTAATCACTTCCGGCAGTTTCTGACCCATACTATTGATAAGGCTATCCGCTATTTTCCCACGATCATTAGTATCAATCCGGCACCCGGATTGAATTGTCTTGAGCATGTGCTTATTGGCTTTTGTGGTCAAGCTTCCTAAAATTAACCGTTTCACCATATGGGGATATCTTTCTGCATATACCATAGCCACTACCCCTCCCCATGAGGCAGTACAAAGAGTAATATCTTTTACTTCAGTGGCTTTAATGACTTCATGCATAATTTCCAATTCTTCTTCCAGAGAAGCCTTGGTAGATCCGTAAAGAACATGGCCTTTGCCTTGACCTGGAAAATTAAATAGAACAATTCGATAACGGGGGGCAAAACGACGTATAAAACTATGCCACATCGCCATTGATTGTTGAACGCCGTTAAGACACACAAGATGAGGACCGCCGTTTCCATAAACGCGATAAGGAATAACAAAACGTTTCGTATGCAGTTCATCCTTGATGGTGGCAGTAAGTTTCATGAGCTTTATTTTACCATTGCAGAAAAAATTTTAATGAAAATGCTTTATACCAGGTTATAAGAATTACTAATAGCTTAATTTGTATAAGATGTATTCCTAAACCAGTAATAGCACAACCCGTATTAGTAGGCTGATACCAGACAGTAAAGCCTACCATCCTGTTAATGTTGTGCTCATTAATAATGAGGCACTTTCAATATGCTATTAAAATGTCTCTTGTTTGTCAAGAAAATTAATGGCTGTTCTGTTTCTTGACAACCATAACACTGTCTAGTACAATGGCTTTCGTTTTTTAATGTCTCTTTTTTTGTAACGGGAGTATACTCAATCAAAACAAAATCTTCTTCCATACCCTTCTTAGAAAAAACCGCAGCAACCATCGCCCGCCATCCCTGGCAAGTGTTGCTCCTGGTCCTGGTGTTGACTGGATTGTCCGCGTGGGGAAGCAGTAATATAAAGATTTTCACTGCGAGGAATGCAATATTTCCCAAGTACATTGATGTGTATCAGCGCCTTGAAAGCTTTTTGCAAAAATTTGGTGCAGTTTCTGAACTGGTCGTAGTTGTCGAAGACGCTCCTCAAGCACAACTTAAGGAGTTTGCCACAGAACTGGCCGGTAGGCTCCGGCAAAAACCGGAAATCCGGCATGCCATCGAGAGATTTGATTCTCTATTCATGCTCACACATGGTTATCTTCTGTTACCACCCGCACAGCTTTCACGATTCACCTCAGTGTTGCAAAGGCTTGCCGGTGTGAATATATCCACAGGGCTAACTCATTGGGACGAAATCCTGGAAAGGGCGGAGAAATGGCTGGAGAATCCGCCGCCACGTTCAAATGTTGGCATCAACCTGAAAACTACCGAAAACAATCTTCACCCGCTCCTTGTCTTTTTGGAACAGTGGTATTACTTTCTGGAATCTCAAGAAATGCCTTCATCAATTCCCTGGCATGAGTTCATCCCGCCCCAGGGGAACAAACTTTTTTTGAAAGGAGGAGGATACTTTTCCTCGCGAGATGGAACGTCTTTGTTCTTGTTTGTAAAGTCCTCCAACTCTTCGGAGGAGTTGGAGGACATAGCGCCATTTGTAGAAAAAGTAAGGGAGACTGCGGAAGACCTCCGCCAAGAATACACCTCTGCAGGCATTCAGGTACCCACGGTGGGTCTTACGGGACTGCCGGTGGTTTCATACGAGGAGTATATCGCCCTCCAAAAAGACATCGTGCTTATTCTGTGCACCGCTGGTGTGTTGATCCTTTTGTTGATTTTTCTCTGGCTGCGTTCTATTAAATGGGCCTTGCTGATCTTTCTTCCCATGGGCCTGGGGGTACTCTTTAGCATGGCCCTCACTTATTTATGTATTGGTCATCTCACTTTGCTGACGTCAGGATTTACTGCGATTCTCTTTGGGTTGGGGGTAGATTACGGAATTTTCATGAGTTCTCGAATCATAGAAGAACGTGCCAAAGGGCATCCTTTGGTAGATGCTATTTCCAAAGGGGTGGCTGCCTCAGGCAAGGCAATCATAACGGCCAACATAGCCACGGTGCTCATTTTTTTGACTCTCACCACAGTTCCATTCACAGGCTTTGCGGAACTCGGTGTGGTTGCAGCTATGGGAGTGTTTGTGGTCATGCTCTCCACGTTTTTAATACAGCCAGCGCTTTTTGCGGTTTTTCCTCCATCCAGCAAGCTGGGCCGTTCTTTAAAAAACACTCCCGAAACTGAACAGAAATCTCCCCCCGGGAAACTACTACAGTATGGCCATATCTACCTGTTGATTGTAGCGATAGTGACTGCTGGCACAGGTGCTGTATGGAGCACTGAGATTCCTTTCAATTACGATGTGCTTTCCTTGCTACCCAAGAATTCCGAGGCGGCCTACTACCAAAGGAAAATGGTTGAGGAAAGTGATTTCCAGGCCGAGACTGTGATCTTCACTGCATCAAACATGGAAGAGGCAAGAAGGATCACTGAAGACGCACGCACGCTTCCTTCAGTGGCGCGGGTTGAATCCCTGACGCACCTGTTTCCTTCGGATGTAATGACCCGTGTTGAGCAAGCTCGTCAGATAGGTAATATTGTATCAGACTCTGCATATCTCGAGCAGGTCTTGCAGTTGGGAAAAGTCGGCTTGACTCAAACAAACATGCAGCAGATATCTTCTTCTCTGGAAAAGGCTGAAAGACTACTCGAAGATTTTACTGACATGGCCCTTTCTGCCGGCCACAAACATCTGGTTGAAATGCTTTACAAGATGCTCACAAGCCTTGAAAAGGTAAGGGATGAACTCGATCGGAATCCTGAAAAGGCCATTGAAAGGACACAGACCTTTTTTCAGTTCCTCCTAACCTATGCTGAAACCGGATTGAGCGTGTTGGAAACCTGGACAAATGCCAGTGGGTTGACCCCCGAAGATTTGCCCGACCAGCTTAGGCAACGATTCTTTGCTCAGGACGGCACGATTGCCATTTATGCGTTTCCTGCTCAATCGGTTTATGACCCTGACAATCTGGATCAACTAGTCCAAGAGGTTTACAGTGTATCGAAAAGTGCCACGGGCCCTCCCATCACCCACCAGTGGTTTTCTCAAGTAGTCCTCAAAAGGCTGCGTTGGAGTGGAGTGCTTGCTGTTATCTTGGCCAGCATTTGGATCTTGTTGACCTTGAGAAGCATTCGAGGTTACCTCATCGTCTTTTTCCCGTTGTTGATCGGTGGAGGGTGGATGATGGGCATTATCTATCTCGCGAACATTAAATTCAACTATGCAAATATCATTGCCTTTCCCTTAATGATAGGTCTTGCCGTGGACTACGGAGTGTGGTTTGGTCACCGAAGGCTCGAGTTCAATGATCTATCTCCGTGGAGAGTTGCGCAGAGAGCTGGAAGAGCCATCTTATTGGCTGCCAGTACTACCCTGGCTGGACTGGGGGCCATCATGTTGGCTCAGTACAGGGGGATTTCTACCCTGGGTGTCACTATCACTATTGGTCTGTGTTGTTGCCTGCTGGCAGCGTTAGTGGTGTCACCTGCCCTTGCTCAGGTGCTTTATAGGAGAGAACGCCGTGACAGGTAACTATTTTCATATTTTGAAATGGATGTTCCTCGCGTGGCTTTTACCGGCAGTGAGCTTAGCTCAACAGTCCCAAAGCGCTCCATCGAGCGCTATGAACGTTTTGGTCTGTTATCCTGGAGGTTCTATAAGAACCCAGGATGCACAATCAGCGATGGGTTCCATGCTGCGGGCATTAGAAGAGACCGGTGGGTGGACCGCAGGAACCATGAAAGGCCTGTTTGCTACTGAAATCAATGACTGTACAAAAATTCTGAGCGAGCAAAAGCCCCAGTTTGCAATCACCACCCTGGGAATATTTTTAGAAAATCGTGAGAAACTCAATCTCATTCCTCTGGTGCAACCCCGCATTAAGGGAAGCAGTTCGGACATATACCGCATAGTTGTTCGCCAAGGGACCTTCAAGTCCATTGAGGAACTCAAGGGAAAAACCTTGGGAGGTCCGCTCGTGGCAGAGCCAACGTTCCTCAAGCGAGTCATCTTTCAAGGCAAAGTGGATCCGTTATCCTTCTTTGAGTTAAAAAGATCCCGGCGGGTACTTCGTTCTCTGAGAGACGTGGCCGGGGGAAGACTCGATGCGGTCATTATCAACGCGCAGCAGCACAGTGCGCTCAGTTTACTTCCCTTTGCAGATGAACTCCAGGTGGTTTTCACCTCCGAGGAGATTCCGCTTGTGGGAGTAGTGGCCAACGGACAAAGGACCACAGCGGGTGAACGAAATCGTTTCTCCCAAGCCCTTTCTAAGATGTGCACGCACCAGGATGGCAAGCTACTCTGCGAACTGTTCGGAGTGGAGGCTTTTGTTCCGGTAGACATGACAGCTTTTGGAACAGTCTTTCACCTGTGGGATTTTACCAGATAACAGCTCGATCCCAGTAATATATAGTTTTCACTTATTAAAACGTTCAGTAGAACCGTTTCCACGTGCCATGGTTGTGAGGTATATCAATCGTATAGTAAACATCAATGAAAAACCTCTTTCTACAGATCACAGGATTTTTTCTGCTCTGCTTTCTTCATTCCAGTTGTACGGTTTCGCTTCCGAAAGAAGTGGCGTCGTTGGAACCCATGGACAAATGCCCGGAATGGACACTTGCACAATTGGAGAAGAATGCCCCGCTGGTTAATCTTAACACCGATACCTTTACCCTGCAATGTGCACTGGCCCTTTTGAGAAATTCAAAACGTGTTCCAATCCATCACACCTCATTGGGATCACATATTTGTTTTTTATTAGCTGACCGAACTAACACAGATCAGATCCGGCGTGAACGTTTTGCTTCAGAGGGTGTGTATTGGGCTGAAATTGCCTTGACAGGAGATGGCAAAGAGGACGGTGATGTTTACTACTATCTGGCTGTCAATCTGGGGATATCTGTTAAAGAACACATGGCGCTGGCTTTAAAGAATCTCGACCGGTTGGTATCCAGTTTGGAGATAGCTATTGAACTTTCACCAGATGTTAACTACGGAGGGCCCTTCAGGGTATTAGGTATGCTCTACCTTAAGGCTCCACCTTGGCCCCGTGGGATCGGGGATGGAGACAGGGCATTGGAGCTCTTGCACAAGGCGGTACAGAGACATCCGGAGCATCCCAAAAACCAAATCTTCTACGCCCAGGCCCTTTGGGAAGTGGAAGGAAAAGATAAAAAGGAAGAAATCCAAAATTATCTGGAAGAAGGCCTCAAACTAATGAATCAGGAACATTGGAAGAGCGCCAAGGAGCGCTGGATCGACGATCTAAACTACGTCGCTAAAGAGGCGGACATCGAACTTCCGGGTTATACCGAAACAGAATAGAGCGGTTTAATCGATAGATGTTTTTAAAGCGCTACTACGTCCAATTTCCAAAAGCTCGCTGCCTGGCAATAGACCGCACCCTTTTGAACCTATCTTCAAGTTTCTCTGCCATAACGCACCGTCTAATGACACGCTTTGTCGATCCACCTAATCCGGTTACTTGATCGGTTACACAGAACACCTTTACCCCGTGGGGATTAGTCTTACAATTGATAATCCCTTGTTTTTAAAATTTACTATTTGAAGGAGTGGAGTGATCTTTGTTTGATCTTTGACTATCCGCCCCATCTTAATCTTCATCCCATCCCATAATAGAACGCTTTGAGACACCAATTTGGGGAGCCAGTTAGAACGATGAAGCCCTTTGGCGATAAAGATGAAGGGTTTTTTTATTTCTAAAGGGGTGAATCTGCGACCCAATTCAAGAAAAAATTCATCAATTTCACCTTGACCATTTGAGATAATATGAGTTAGTATCATATCTCATCCCATACGAGAGAAAGTCGAGGTATCATTTTTGTGTTATCCAAGAAGACGAAGGTTAAATATAGAGTAAGAAAGAAAAAAAGTAAGTATCCCAAGGTAACTATCCAAGTATTTGACAAGTGGTGCAAACGGTGCAATATTTGTATTGAATTGTGTCCTCGAAAGGTATTGGTTGAAGATGAGGATGGTTTCCCCATAGCGGTAAAACCCATTGAGTGCGATCGTTGTGATTGGTGCGTGCTGAGATGCCCTGACTTTGCCATTGCCATCACAGATGGGAGGAAGTGAGCCTTGATTCTTTTTTTGGAAATTTTTCCGAATGTTGCGGTAAGCATAGTGTGTGCGATGTAATTAGTGCCTGAACGAAAAGTCATGTTCAGGCTAAATCCGAATATCGAAAACCGAAATCCGAAACAAATTCGAAAATCAAATGACAAAATGACCTAAACTAAATCGTTGGGAATATGATGTTTTTCTCATTGGGACATTCGTATTTTGGTTATTGTTTCGTATTTCGTACTTCGGATTTCTAATTTTAGACCGAACAAATTTGGTTTTCGGTCAAACACTAATTAGAACAATACTGGATGCTTGATTCCAGATAAAAAAACAAAAAAGATTTGTATGTCCAGTATTTTAACTCATCAGAGGGAGTGAAAAATAAATATGACTGATGATACATCCGGGGAAAAAGTATTAATGGGAAATGAAGCCTGTGTGGAGGGAGCGCTTGCTGCAGGGGTTGAATTTTTTGCAGCCTATCCCATTACACCGGCAAATGAGATTGGTGAGATCCTTTCCGAGAGGCTCCCTGAAATCGGGGGTAAGTTTATCCAGATGGAAGATGAAATCGCCAGCATGGGTGCAATAATTGGTGCTTCAATTGGTGGATTGAAGTCCATGACGGCTACCAGCGGTCCGGGGTTTTCTCTTATGCAGGAACATATCGGGTTTGCTGTTATTGCTGAGGTCCCCTGTGTGGTGGTTAATGTAATGCGAGGAGGACCAAGTACCGGTTTGCCCACCAGGCCTTCCCAGGGTGATGTCATGCAGGCCAGGTGGGGGACTCACGGAGATCATCCCATTATTGTACTCAGCCCTTATTCTGTTAAAGAGACATTCGATCTGACTATCACTGCAGTCAATTTCTCTGAGAAATATCGAGTGCCGGTCATTCTCTTAATGGACGAAGTTGTTGCACACATGAGAGAGAAGGTGAGATTGACCGGCCCTGAGGAAATTGGAATTATTAACAGGGTAAAAGCAGACACTCCACCCCACTGGTATAAACCATTTGAGGACAACAAAACAGGGGTTCCTCCCATGGCCAATTTTGGAGAGGGATATCGTTACCATATCACTGGTCTTACCCATGATGAGATGGGGTTCCCTACTTCCAAGCAAGATGAGATTAAGGCAAGTATAGAACGGTTATTCAGGAAGATTACCCTGGGCCTTAAAGATATTCAACTCTATGAATATGATATGGTTGATGATGCGGACGTTGTTATAGTTGCCTATGGTTGTGTGGCAAGAACAGCAAAACAGGCTATGAGGAATTTACGAAAGAAGGGGATAAAAGCTGGGCTTCTTCGGTTAATTACCTTATGGCCTTTCCCTGGGAGAGCATTAGAGCCGGTAATTAAGAAGGCGAAAAAACTCATCGTTCCTGAGATGAATATGGGTCAGATTTACAGAGAAGTCTTAAGAGTAAATGCAGGCAGGAAAGAAGTAGTAAGGCTGGGAAGGGTTGACGGAGAGTTGATGACACCACAGGAGATTGAAGAAGTTATATAGCCAGCATCTTGTAGTTTCTATAACGTATTGAAGTTAAATCTGTTTTTGTGAGTTGCTAAAGTGAAGTTTAAGCTAAGTTTGTTATACTAGAAGAAAGGAAGAGTTATAATGACTGATGACAAAGAGGGCATCTATAAATATCTTCGTACTGAGAAGAAGTTTCCCCTGATGTGGTGTTCAGGTTGTGGAAATGGGGTAGTTCTGGGCTCCATGCTAAGGGCAATCGATGCCATAGGATTAGATAAAGATCAGGTGGCTGTTGTTTCAGGGATTGGCTGCTCCGGGAGAGCTTCAACCTACGTTGATTTTAATACCTTGCATACTACACATGGGAGAGCCTTAACCTTCGCTACCGGTTTGAAATTGGCTCGGCCTGAGATGACAGTGTTGGTGGTGATGGGTGATGGAGATTCCTTAGCTATTGGGGGAAACCACTTCATTCATTCAGCTCGAAGAAATATGGATCTTACAGCCATTATTTATAATAACTATATCTATGGGATGACGGGTGGGCAGTTTTCTCCTACCACTCCTTTAGGCATGGTTGCTTCTACTGCCAGAGCAGGAAACATTGAAGCTTCTTTTGATATCGTTAAACTGGCAGAGGCGGCAGGGGCGAGTTTTGTAGCCAGAGGGACTACCTTTCAGGTTGATCAGCTTGATGAACTGATGGAAAGGGCTATTAGGAAGAAGGGATTTTCTGTTGTGGATGCCATAACCCAGTGCCCTCCCATATATGGGAGGTACAACCGCTTAGGTTCTGCAACTGATATGCTGAAGTGGCAGGAGGAACATGCTCTTGAAGTAGAGGAGGCAGGAGGATTATCTGAAGAAGAGCTAAAAGGAAAATTCCTGACAGGGGTCTTTGTGGATGAGGAAAAACCAGAGTATTGTGAAGAGTATGAACGGCTGGTCAGTAGGGTTCAGGAAAAGGGAGGGGGATAATGGCAGAATACTATGAGGTAAGACTGGCAGGACTTGGTGGTCAGGGAATCATACTTGCGGGGATTATTGTGGCAGAGGCGGCAGGGATTCATGAGGGCAAAGAGGTTGTGCAGACCCAGGCATATGGGGCTGCGGCGAGGGGTGGATTTAGCCGATCGGATGTGGTGATATGTGATGAAGAAATATTCTATCCTAAAGCATCAGAACTCGATTTTTTGCTGGCTATGAGTCAAAGTGCTTATGAGGAAAATCTGCCCAGCCTTAAAAAAGGGGGAGTACTGTTAGTTGATAGTACCTATGTTTCGGAGGTGAGCGGTCCAAATATCTATGCCATTCCTTTTTCCAAAATTGCACGTGAAAAGTTTAGTAGAGAGAATGTAGCAAATATCATTACGCTGGGGGCAATAACCCAGATCTTCCCCATTATTTCTGAAGAGTCAATGGAAAAAGCTGTCTTGAGCCGAGTCCCTGAGCGGTTTATTGAAATGAATAAAAAGGCATTTAAGGAAGGAGTGAAGGCAGGGAAGAAGATTTTAAAAGAGGCCAGGGAAGAAGCGATCAGTAAAGATGGAGAAGAGATATGAGTGAAACTGTAGTGCTCTCTACAGACTTTGAGGATATAAAACTTTTAAGCAGAGGCAAAGTGCGTGATATCTACGATCTTGGCAATATGCTGCTCATTGTTGCTACAGACAGGATATCAGCTTTTGATGTGGTACTTCCTGAAGGTATCCCCTTTAAAGGGAAGGTGCTATCTCAGATGTCTGCCTACTGGTTTGAGGTGATGGGGGATTTAATTCCGCATCACCTTGTTTCTATCGATACAGGGGATTTTCCACCTGTGTGCCAAAAATACGAGACCAGTCTTAAGGGAAGAAGTATGCTGGTGAAAAAAGCAGCTCCACTACCTGTGGAGTGTGTGGTGAGAGGTTATCTTGCTGGTTCTGGCTGGAAGGATTATCAGCAAAGTGGTTCTATTTGTGGCATACCTTTAAAAGAAGGTCTTGGGGAATCATCGCCACTTGAGGAACCTGTCTTTACCCCGGCAACCAAAGCTGAACGCGGTGAGCATGACGAAAACATCACTTTTGAAAAAGCGAAAGAGATGGTGGAGGAAG
>RCNB010023456.1_pt1 | contig 11016 bp, 7 predicted proteins | sample 2041321 | NCBI WGS metagenome assembly RCNB01 (sample SAMN09708232, study PRJNA481090) | Marine sediment metagenome, whole genome shotgun sequencing project.
TTTTGTTGAGACTAAGAAGATGGTTTTGATGAAGTAGAAAAAATATTTTAATAGAGAGAGAAGTGAAAACTCATTTTATTGTTTTTGCAATTCTCCTTAGTTTAATCGCTGCCGGTTGTAGCACTACCACTTATATAAACTTAGAGGAGAAAGATCGCATTTATATTGTAAGACAACTTGGTTTTGATAAAGAGGATAAAGATGTGGGAGCTGAAGTATCATTATTGTTAAGGGACGGAACTGAAACTTACGGTGAATTGTTGTCTGTTAGGGATAGCACTATGACGATATGCAAAGAATATTCAGCCACAGAAGAAGAATTAGCTAAACTAATTTATTCTATCACTGTTGTTAAGAATGATGAAATAGGAGAATTGACAATTGAAGGCAGTTCTTATGTCTGGGCTGGAATAATTGGCGGTCAATTAGTTGGTGGTTTAATTGGAATATTAGTGGCCGAAGAAGGTCTGGCAATTATTGCCGGAATAATGGGTGGGGGTGCATTAGGTATGATAGCAGGAGGAATCATAGGCTATGCACTATCCACAGAGGAGTATATGCTGCAAGAAATTCCCCCTGATTATAATTGGACCATCTTGAAACCTCTGTCTCGCTATCCAGATGAAGAACCTGAATATCTAAGAGCAATAAAGTGAGCATTAAAAAATGTTTTTGCTAAAACAAAGAAGATGGTGTTGATGAAATGAAATCGGTGACGGTTATTCAGTTATATACCATAATATATATATAATTTGCGAACTATTATAGAAGGGGTATAAATGATTAGGAACTGCTCAGTAATGTTAATGCGATATCTAGCTGTCATTTTAATCTTATCTGCTCATAATGTAGGGTGGTCTCAAACTATCCCGATAAAAATGGAAAGAAACGTAACTTTAATTCCAGTAAAAGTTGGCGGAGTTGGACCGTTAAAAATTTTACTTGATAGTGGAATGGCTTTCGATGGGCTGTTGCTTTATAATCCTGACCTAAATAATTCAATTAAATTAAAAAATCCTATTGAGGTTAAAGTTTCCGGTGCTGGAAGCGGTGAACCTTCCACAGCTTTAATGTATGACTCAGCAAGTTTTTTTATCGGAGATATAGAATTTATAAATCAGAAAGTTATCCTTTTGCAAAGTGATACATACAGTGGATTTCCTTCAGATGGTGTGATGGGATATTCCATCTTAGGTCATTATGTAACAGAAATTGATTACAATAATGAACAGATAATTTTACACGATTCAGAAAAATTAGAACCTGATAACAGCTGGGAATCGATACCCATCTACTTTAAGGATAATCAAATTCCTTGGATAGATGTTTCTATTGTTGTTGAAAGCGAAGATCCTATAGCTATTACAACATACATAGATTTAGCATCAGGTGATGCAATTGAACTTCTTGAGAGAGAAGATATGAAGTTTATATTACCAAAAGAAACAAAAGAGTCCCACTTAGGTCGGGGATTAAGCGGAGATATTTACGGGAAGAAAGGTAAAATATCAAAGTTGATTATAGGATCTTACGAGTTGAATGAGGTAATCGCATCATTTTCTCCAGCGGGGATACGTTCAAAACAAGACAACGCAGATGGTATCCTCGGGAATGATGCGCTTAGAAGATTCAACCTCATTTTTGATTACAGTAATATGTTAATTCACATTAAACCTAATAAATATTTTAATGATAAATTTGAGTAGGTAAAGGGAAAAGGAATAGAGTGTCTATTAAAAATTAAAAACAGATATTTTGTTGAGACTAAGAAGATGGTGTTGATGAAGTGACGATTTAATTATAATAACAACTTACCGCCCTTGCTATGCTAAAGTAGCAAGGGCTTTATTAATAACACATCAAATTTATATTTACTTGCATTTCCTTATATAATGGTAAACTCGGCACGTTAACTAAACAATTGTCCTACAACTCTGTAAGTCCATATATTTACACTACTTAGCCAAGAAAGTGCTTTAAAACGCATCTATGGAGCTTATAGGGCACAAATTGAGGGAAGGTCTTATCAATCTGACTTGACATTGTTTTGAAAAACAATCAAGTTTTTATTATTCATTTCAAATTAAAAGAGCGTATGAAATAAGAATTACAGAGTAATTAAATTTCATTCATTATATGAGGGTATAACAATGAGACGCTCTGTATTCTTTTTCGTGATATTTGCTTTCCAAACCATACTATCTCAGACTATCACACTTCGTGATACCACAAACCAGTATGATTACATAATAATCACAGTTCCGGAATTTGTAACAGCCTGTGAGGCGTTCAGGCAGCACAAAGAAACAGTTAGAGATTTTAGAACTTTGATTGTTGATACAACCCAAATATTTGCCGAGTTTGATTCGAGTTTAACACCACAGGACAATATTAGAAATTTTATCAGCTATGCAGGGACTTTTTGGAGGGAACCGAGATCGAAGTTCATCTTTATAGTGGGAAATGTAACTGCGGTTCCAAATTTTCAAATTCTGTCTCCCCTTCAACCAGTAGTTTACTACCAAACTGATTATTATTACACTCAAAATATTTATGAAAATGATTCAACGACAACTGATTTTTATATAGGTAGAATTCCCTGCAAAGATTCCACCGAGCTGACAAATTATTTATCAAAGGTGATTGATTATGAAAATAATAATTCTCTAGAGAACTGGATGAATAATGCACTTTTTATTTGTGAAGATATTCCGCCGTTTGATTTTTTAGGTGCTGCGATGGGTATAGCTGAAAACTTTCCACCATATATTAGGGAATACTTTATTTTTGAAACTGATACATCTGTATATTATGGAAATAAAGATTCAATTTATAATGCCATAAATAATAGAGGTTGTTCTACTGTTTGGTTCGAAGGACATACTACAGATTCTTCTTTTGCTTATTCAGATTGGTTCAATCTCGATGATCTTACCGGTCTAACAAATCAATCAAAATACTTTGTAACTATTTTCATTTCTAATCAGACTGCAATTATCGATTCAAATACCAACTTAACAAATGAAATGTTATATCTTTCCAATGCAGGTTCGCTGGGAGGAATATCATTTATAGGTCCAGCCTTTTGGGGTGTTGGGAAGACATTTCAAAGAGAGTGGGCTGAAAGATTCTATAATCCAAATATCAATTCTCTAGGTGAAACACTTATTTTAGATTCCTTAACATCGGCAGGGCTTTGGAATTATATGAAAAAGATTTCCAATCTATGGGCAGATCCTTCAATCAAATTGAAATACGATGTTACTGTTGATGTTAATGATCCGGAAATGGAAATGCCAATAACATTTTCACTTCAGCAAAACTATCCAAACCCATTCAATCCTTCAACAACAATTAAATACCAAATTCCAGAATTAAGTTTTGTAACAATAAAAGTATATGATGTGTTAGGAAATGAAATTGTTACTCTTGTTAACCAAGAAAAACCTATAGGTACTTACGAGATAACCTGGTATGCAGAAAATTTCCGAGTGGAATTTATTTCTACAGACTACAAGCAGGTTCTTTTGTTGAAACTAAGAAGATGGTGTTGATGAAATAGCTGCTCTCCGTACTAAGAATTTATTGAACAGAGCTTTACCTAGAAAGTGCGATTGTTCACGTAGATATTTGCCACACAGGAACTTCATTCTCAGTGATTTATGAGGTCTTACTAATTTGACTTGACATAGTAATGAAAAATAACCAGTTTTTCAGTATTCATTTCAAAATAATAGAGCGTATGAGATAAGATTTACAGGGTAGTTAAATTTCATTCATTATTTGAGGGAATAACAATGAGACGCTCTGTATTCTTTTTCGTAATATTTTCCTTCCAAACCATACTTTCTCAAACCATCACACTTCGTGATACTACAAATCAGTATGATTATATCATAATCACAGTCCCGGAATTCGTAACTGCTTGTGAGTCATTCAAACAGCACAAAGAAACAGTTAGAGATTTCAGAACATTGATTGTTGATACAACCCAGATCTTTGCTGAGTTCGATTCAAGTGATACACCGCAGGATAACATTAGAGACTTCATTAGTTATTCGGGTACGTTTTGGAAAGAACCTAAACCGGAATACTTTTTATTATCAGGAAATGTATCAAAAATTCCAAACTTTCAGGATATTTTTATTTTTGGTAATTATAAAGATACTGCCTATACTGATTTTAAATATTCAGTAAATAAATATTATTCTGATAGTACAATTTCCCTTTTTAAAGTAGGGAGAGTGCCTGCAAATAGCGAATTAGATATAGAAAATTATTTAAATAAAGTCATTACATATGAACTAGATAGTCCTTTTGCTAGCTGGATGAATAATAATCTAGTTGTTGCTCAGCATTTTATTGATACTACGGTAATTTCAGAATTCGAGCAATTCGCAAATTCCCTTATTATTGAATATCCTAATTACTTCAATAATTATTTCTTCACTGAGGATGAATCATCACCCAATTTTGGTAACCGAGATTCAATTGTAAATTTCTTAAATTCAAAGGGTGCTACATCTTTATGGCTAATAGGTCATACTTTCAATACGCAATTTGGGTATAATAATATTCTGGATACAGGTGATGTAACCTTATTCAACAATAACCCGATGAATTTTATTACCTTTTTTAGTTTAAGACAATTTTTTGCCTCAGATACTTCTGTTCAGGGATTTGCAGATAAACTTTTACTTGATGGTGATGGCACAATTGCGATTATAGGACCCGTAGGGTCTGTTTTTTCAGGTATAAATCATCAATTTTTAAGAACTCTTATGCACGAATTTTTTGGATTAGAGAGAAAGGGTATTGGAGAAGCTATAATCAGTGTACGAAACCTTTTTCCGTACTCTTATACAGTACGAATGTATAATCAATGGGGGGATCCATCTTTAGTTCCAAAGTATGATATAACTGTTGATGTAGATGATCCACAGACGGATTTGCCAACAAAATTTAAACTTGAGCAAAACTATCCTAATCCATTCAATCCATTAACAAAAATAAACTATCAAATTCCAGAATTTAGTTTTGTCACAATTAAAGTTTGTGATGTTTTAGGAAGTGAAGTTGCTACTCTTGTTAACGAAGTAAAATCTGTAGGAAGTTATGAGGTTGAGTTTGATGGGACAGGATTACCAAGTGGTATTTACTTCTACAGACTACAAGCAGGTTCTTTTGTTGTAACTAAGAAGATGGTGTTGATGAAGTGAGAACAATTTTGTTTGCTAATCATCAAGTAAAAAAAGTAATTATAGTGATTAACATATTTAGTTGTTGACATTTACTATAAAGTTTACAAGGTTTGATTAAGGTAGTGTGCAACACAACTTTGAGGGAGGTTGTTGAATAACTTATTCTTCACTCAGTTACGAATTCCCCCAAAGTTGGTGTGGATTATTATATCTACCAATTCAATATTTAAAAAATAAATATGGGAGTGAATGATGAAAACGATATTACTTACTTTTCTTCTATTTCTTCCTTCGCTGCAAGCACAATCTCAATTCAGATTTTACATCAACAACATCAATATGCCGATGAATAACAAGGGAATTTTAGCCGATGTCAGCATTCCCCCGGATGGATCTCTTGGAAGATACCTGGATGTCCCATTCCTTTTTTCAGGAGGCTTTTGGTTATCAGGTTACAATGAAGATACTCTTTGGGCAAATGCAATGGCGTCAGCTTCTTTAATTGAAAATTACTTGCCTGGGAATGTTGGTTCCAATCAATACGATCCACGTTATAAAATTTATGTTGTTAAAGAGAGTGACCAGCCATTTGGTCCTTCCTGGCAGGAATGGATTTTTGCTGTAGAGGTTGGGGCTGAGTTTTACGATGGAGATAATGATGGAATTTACAATCCAATTGACTTGAATGGTAATGGGGTATGGGATCCTGATGAGGATAGACCTGATATTATCGGAGACCAGGTTGCCTGGTGTGTTTTTAATGATGCAGTAATGCAAAGGTTGAGATTTCAAGGTGTCCCACCATTAGGAATTGAGATACATCAAACAGTATTCGGTTATAAAACAAATAACGCACCCCAGCTTAAAAATATTTTGTTTATCCGTTATAAAATTCATAATACAGGAATGGTTAATTCGATACTGGATTCAGTTTATTTTACTGCCTGGGCTGATGCTGATCTTGGAGCTGAACACGAAGATGATGTAGTTGGTTCTGATACACTTACCAATTCTGGATTCATATATGGCTTAGATGATGATCCTGGTGGATTTGGGGATGATGTTCCTTCCTTTTTTATTAATCTTTTACAGGGTCCTTACTCCTATATTCCAGGAGAAACCTTTATTGATAATAATTTTAATGGAACGTATGAAGATAGTATAGATACACCGATTGATACTGCATACAATCACCAAGCTTCACCAAAAGGAATTCAAATATTCCCCGGCGCAAAAAATCAAATAATGACAGCATTTACTCATTATATTTCATCCGATCCGGTTCGGGGTGATCCTAGTGATGAATTTGAAGCAAGAAATTATATGCTTGGTCGGTTGAAATTAGGTGAGCCTATGGATCCCTGTAATGATGTCTGGAGTAATGTTTTTGGGGGTGTACCTTGTGAGAATATAAATCCACTATACTGGTTTTCCGGAGATCCGGAATCTAATTATGGATGGCTGAATATTGGACCCACGGATCAAAGAATGCTTGTGCATACAGGTCCTTTTTCATTAGACGTAGATAAACCAATTACTATCATTGTTGGTTATACAATTGGAGATGGAATAAATCCGCTCAATTCCGTTACCGTAGGTAAAGAAGTTTCTGCATTTGTTCAGCAGTTTTATCAATCCAATTTTGATTATAATATTTTACCTGTTGAAGATGAAACGAACATTATTGTTGATGAGTTTAAGTTATACCAAAACTACCCTAATCCTTTTAACCCAACAACAACCATCAAATATCAAATTCAAGAATTAAGTTCTGTTACAATTAAAGTATATGATGTTTTGGGAAAAGAAGTAGCTTTACTTGTTAATCAAGAAAAACCTGCCGGAGAATATGAGGTTGAGTTTGATGCAAATACATTATCAAGTGGCATCTACTTCTACAGACTAAAAGCAGGTTCTTTTGTTCAAACTAAGAAAATGGTGCTGATGAAATAAGGAAATAGTTTCTGATGTTTATTAAGCCCCTATCAATGAAAGTTGGTGGGGGGGGGGTTTTATATCTACTCCCCATTTAATCCAGCCTCTCAACAGCATTTCGCAGGTCATCACTTCTAAGAATTTATGATCTCATAGTCCAAAAAGGTGTAGGTTTTTGGAATGATTTTCACACCGACTAATTACCTTACTCACAATAAATTAACATAGAATTTTTTACTACCCTTTGTGGAAAGATAATATTAGCAATTTGTACTTGAAAGTATTCTCTACACCTACGGGAAAGGTTGTGGAGCGGATTACAGTACATTCCAGAATATTCTTACCACAATTATTTCCCCTGAGGTTTAGCGTAGTATATATTGTTGAACACTTCAGGGAGACAGCTATGAAAAACTTATCATTACTTTTTATTGCATTTCTTTTAATACAACTTACTTCACTTGCACAAGAGGGATGGTTTGAGCAAACAAGCGGAACATCGGAGCATTTGAGTGGAGTCTCCTTTACTGATGCAAATAACGGTACAGCTGTTGGTAATAATGGAACAATCCTAAGAACTATTGACGGCGGAGCAACCTGGACCCAACAAACAAGCGGAACAACAAACTGGTTATATGGTGTCAGCTTTACCGATTCAGATAACGGTACAGCTGTGGGTGTCCTGAGAACTATTGACGGCGGAACAACCTGGACATCACAAACAAGCGGAACAACAATATTTTTAGGTGGTGTTAGCTTTACAGATTCAGATAACGGTACGGCTGTTGGGCGGGAAGGTACAATTCTCAGAACAACAAACGGCGGAACAACCTGGAGTTCACAATATAGCGGAACAATAAAAAATTTGGGTGGTGTCTGCTTTACCGATGCCTTAACAGGTACAGTTGTGGGTGAGGATGGCACAATTCTCAGAACAACAAACGGCGGAACCTGGACATCACAAACAAGCGGAACAACAGAATGGCTCTGGCGTGTCAGCTTTACAGATTCAGATAACGGTACGGCTGTGAGCGGTAGTTATTCTACTGGAGGAATAATTCTCAGAACAACGAATGGCGGAACAACCTGGACATCTCAAACAAGCGGAACAACAAACTCGTTATATGGTGTCAGCTTTACCGATTCAGATAACGGTACAGCTGTGGGTGGAAGCGGAACAATCCTAAGAACTATTGACGGCGGAGCAACCTGGACCCAACAAACAAGCGGAACAACAAACTGGTTATATGGTGCAGATAACGGTACAGCTGTGGGTGGAAGCGGAACAATCCTTAGAACGACCAATGGTGGAGTCTCATTTATTGAAGAACAAGAGATTGATGAAATGCCAACTCAATATAAATTAAGTAATAATTTCCCCGATCCTTTCAACCCTTCAACAAAGATAAGATATTCAGTTCTACAATTATCAAATGTTGTGATAAAAGTATTTGATTTGCTTGGCAATGAAATAGAAACTTTAGTGAATGAAGAAAAGAACACAGGCACTTATGAGATAAATTGGTATGCAGAACAACTGCCAAGTGGAATATAAGGCTACAAGCAGGTTCTTTTGTTGAGACTAAGAAGATGGTGTTGATAAAATAGAACGGTGCAAACAATGAAAAAAATAATATCATTTGTAATTATATTTTGCTTTACAGAGTGCTACGCTCAAACTATTATCTCACCACAATTCTCTGAGCTAAAGGGAATAGAGGATCAATCTGGCAACACTCATTTGTTTTATAGAATTTATACTCATTATGAATATGATCCAATCTATCAATGGAGTAACCATATTTACCATTGGGACAAATTTGTAGGAGTTGATACTTTATTTATAACTGCTTCTGGAATTGAGAGCCCAGGATATAATTTTCATAAGTGGGTAAGAGATGTTGATTATTGGAACAACAATCCTGCTGAATTTATTTATTGTGGGGGAACTACTTCGGGTCCATTTTTAGAAGGGAGCGCTTACGTTAGTAGATTTGATGGATTTATCAATAGATTCGGCTATTTTTGGGGCTCAGCAAATTATGTTGATATATCACCAACCGATGATAGCTTACTGTATCTTGGTATAAATACTGATGGTGGATTTGGAGTTTTGAAAAGAGCTGGGATTCAGTGTCAGTTATATATCAATTTCTTTCTCTTAATCCTTACTCCGAAAATATATACTTTACTGAAGACGAAGAAAGAAAATTATTCAGAACCACTGATTCAGGTGTTACTTTTAATCTTGTTGATCCTGAATTTTTAGTGGATACCCGTTTCTATTACGATTCAGATAGCTTACACATTTATAGAAAAGCTTATAATAAATTACTTGTCTCGGATAATCTTGGAGAACAGTTTTCCTGGCAAACAGTCTTTACAAAATCTACAACGGATCCATTTTATTTCAGCAATGATATTTCCGTTTCAGGTTCAATTTACATTGCAGACAGGAAAAACATTTTCCTTTCAACAAATTACGGTAATAATTTTAACCTGTATAAAAGTTTAGATAAAAACATCGTAGGCATCTATAAAAAACCTAACTCCAATAAACTTTACGCCGCAACAAAATATAAAATTTATGAAATCACTCCTGATACAATACAATTAATTAAGAGCTTGCCAATTCCTGATGAGGTGTTAAGTTATTATCCTTTAGCTATTGGTAATAAATGGATTTACGATGAGAATACTCTAATTCACGATCCCTATCCAAGTGGTTCACATAGAATTGTAGTTAAAGAGGTAATAGGTGATACAATTCCGCCAAATGGCAAGCATTACTTCCAAATAATTGATGAAACGTTGTGGGAGAGTTATGTTCTTGAAAGAGTAGATTCATCTGAAGGTAAGGTTTACAGGTATTATGAAGATTCAACTCTTACTGAAAATGAATATTTAGTGGATGACTTACTCGCTGAAGTTGGCGATACCGTTTACAGTTCAAGAATGGGGTATTCTGGTGGGATGGCAATTACAACAATCCTTGCTGAAGAGACATTTGAGAAATGGGAATTAAATAAATCAAAAAAGGTATTTCAACAATACTATTCAATTCACCCACCTGTTTATTCACTAACTCAGGATATTGGTTTAGATAGCATTCATTTTTATTTTGATTACTTTGGAGATACCTGGACGGTATTAAAAGGTTGCATAATTGATGGAATAGTTTACGGTGATACTACCGTTGTATCGGTTGAGGATGTAACCGAAATTTTCCCAACAAAATTTTCACTTTCGCAGAATTACCCAAACCCGTTTAACCCAACAACAATGATCCGTTTTACGCTGCCGGAACGGGCAATTGTTAAACTGGAAGTATATGATATCCTTGGACAGCGGGTTGCTAAACTAATAAACACAGAACTGCATGCAGGAAAACACGAAATTGTGTTTGATGGAAGAAATCTGGCTAGCGGAATGTACATATATCTGCTTAATGTAAAAGATAAATTTTTTGAAGCTAAGAAGATGATATTACTTAAATAATACAAAGGTGCAGAACGTTATTGTTGTGCGCTTAAACATATTATTTAAAAATGGAGGTTAAGATGAAAAGAATACTATTTCTTATCGCTGCACTAATATTGAGTGCGGCATATACATTCCCGCAGAAAGTTGGTGATGCATACCGATTTAATATTAATAATCTAAACATACCAATTAATAGAGTTGGAACGATAGCCGATGTAAACATTCCACCCGATGGTACATTAGGAAGATTTGGTAATGGCACTTTTCTCTTTTCAAGTGGTTTCTTCATGAGTGGACTTACCAATGGAAACCTTTGGGCATTTGCGCAAGCTAGTGCCTCTTTAATTGAAAATATGATTCCAGGAACAGTAGAAAGTGGACCGAATGATCCTGATGC
>RCNB010002750.1_pt1 | contig 11015 bp, 12 predicted proteins | sample 2041321 | NCBI WGS metagenome assembly RCNB01 (sample SAMN09708232, study PRJNA481090) | Marine sediment metagenome, whole genome shotgun sequencing project.
TTCCTTTTATATTAAAGTTACCAAGTTTTTTAAAAGTCGAGGGAATGGAAGCACCAAGTACATTGGGCATTAAAGAAGTCAAATCGTAATAATTGGAAGATAAATTAGTAAAATTACCAATCATCTTAAAATTATCTTCTTCAGCATTAAACAAATTTTTAAAATTAATATTACCGTATATCTTGGTGTTTCGACTAGTATTTACTTGGAGATTATCAACTTGAAGATCGTTTAAAGTTCCTGATAAATCAGCAGTAAAATCTGCTACCTCTTTACTACCAAATTCATTGTAGAATGAATTAAGCTCCTTTAATGAAATTGTTGAATTGATAAATTTTGCTTCTAACTTAACTTGATCGGTAAAATATTGAAGATTTTCACGTGCATACTTAAATTCTAGATTACCAAAGATTTCAGATTCAGCAGTTTTTATGTTCAATTCTTTAAACGTCATTCCGCTTAAAGTATAAACAAAATTGGATTTCATTTCTTTCACTTCAACACCTCTTGCAGCTAAAAAGCTCAATGAGTTAATTTTAGTGCTTACATCAGGCCCCTTTATCAAAAAATCTGTAGAATTGATATTTAAATTTTTAAAATCCAATTTAGTAGGATTTTCTTTATTCTCGTCAATAATTCTAAATGAAGAATCTTCAATAGTTACATCACTGGAGGACAAAAGAAAATCACTCCTTTCTTTTCTCGGATTTTCTTCATCAAACCTGGCAACAAAAATATCTAGGTTAGTATCCGTTTCTCCCAAATAGGTCTTAATATTGAAATCTAATCCTTCAATGTCTATATCACCAAAGGTTAATTTATTGTTATATAGATTTTTTAAACTTAATACCGATGTGTTCAGCTCTGTTATAAAAATTAGAGTATCCTTTTTAAAATCTTCAATGTAAATGTCTTTTAATTCAACATCCCAATTGAATTGCATACCAACCTTACCAATATTAATATTTGTCCCGAAATTTTTATTCAATCGTTTGGTGGCATATTTACCCAAACCTGTTTGGACTGCAGGTATAGAGAGAACTATCACCAAAATGATGAAAAAAAGCAGCAAGAATGCCACTACTTTAGACCCTATTTTTAAAACCCTCTTAATTTGTCGTTAAATTTATAACTTTCTTGAGAATATCCTACATTTGTATCTACGAATAAATGGAAGTGATGGACTTTCCATTATAGTCAAAAATAACAATTATTGTGCCTATTTTATATTAATGCAATCACAAAATATTTATATACTTGGAATTGAGTCATCTTGTGACGACACTGCGGCTTCTGTAATACACAACGGGAAAATTTTAAGCAATGTTGTAGCTAGTCAAAAAATACACGAAGAATATGGTGGTGTTGTTCCTGAATTGGCATCCAGAGCTCATCAGAAAAATATTGTTCCAGTTGTAAATCAAGCCATTGTAAAAGCAGGAATTACTAAAGATAAACTCAATGCGATTGCATTTACTCGTGGTCCAGGATTAATGGGATCTCTTTTGGTTGGAACGTCTTTTGCAAAATCCTTGTCGCTAGGATTAAAAATTCCCCTTATTGAGGTCAATCACATGCAAGCCCATATTTTGGCTCATTTTATAGATGAGGAAGGATTCAGCAAACCTCCATTTCCTTTTTTGGCAATGACTATTTCTGGAGGACATACACAAATTGTGAAGGTTTCCAATTATTTTGACATGGATGTAATTGGTGAAACCATTGATGATGCTGTTGGTGAAGCTTATGATAAAAGTGGGAAGATTTTAGGTTTAGGCTATCCTGCAGGACCAGAAATTGATAAGCGAGCACAATTAGGAAATCCAAAGGCATATCCTTTTACAAAGCCAAAAGTAGATGGCTTGAATTTTAGTTTTTCAGGATTAAAAACAGCTATTCTGTATTTTATTCAACGTGAAGTAAAGGCGAATCCAAAGTTCATTGATGAAAACCTAAATGATATCTGTGCTTCAATACAATACACAATTGTCAACATTCTAATTGATAAACTAAAATTGGCGAGTAAACAAACAGGTATTAAACACATCGCCATTGGTGGTGGTGTTTCAGCCAATTCTGGTATACGTCAAGCTTTAAAAGATGGAGAAAAGCAGTTTGGTTGGACAACTTACGTTCCTAAATTCGAATTTACTACTGATAATGCCGCAATGATAGCTATTGTAGGCTATTTAAAGTATTTAGAAGAAGATTTTGCAAAACAGGATGTGACCGCTTCTGCTAGGTTGAAAATTTAGAAATAGGATATTATGCAATTATTTTTCAATCCAAATATAACCGAAACCACAGATCAATTTTCTTTTAGCAAAGAAGAAAGTAAGCATATTACCAAGGTTCTGCGTAAAAAAGAAGGTGATATTCTAAACATTACCAATGGAAAAGGTTGGCTGTTTAAAGCTGAAATCAGCATTGCAAATATTAAAAATTGTGTTGCAACTATTATAGATAAGGAATTGCAATCAAAACATAAATACAATCTACATCTTGCTGTAGCTCCAACCAAAATGAATGATCGTTACGAATGGTTTTTGGAAAAAGCCACTGAAATAGGTATTGATAGCATCACTCCTATTATATGCGACCATAGCGAGCGAAAGTTTATTAAACATGAACGCTTTGAGAAGATTATTCAATCTGCAATGAAGCAATCACTTAACTGCTACTTATCAAAATTAAATCAAGCTATCAAGTTTAATGATTTTATTAAACAAGATTTTGAAGGACAACTGTTTATTGCTCATTGCGATGGTGATCCTGAACTTGTTTCAGGAATCAGAAAGTCACTTAAAACTGAATTGCAGCCAAATCAAGATATTACTATTCTAATAGGTCCGGAAGGTGATTTTAGTGTTAAAGAAATTGATTTCGCGTTGCAGCAAAACTTTATTCCTGTAACTTTGGGAGAAACCAGATTACGCACAGAAACAGCAGCCATTGTTGCTTGTCATAGTGTAGCTTTTACAAACGAATAATAATGAGACATATAGTTTTATTAATTTTTTCCCTGTTATCCACTAGTCTTTTTTCACAAGATATTGCCATTCTAAAATACAAAGGAGGAGGTGATTGGTATAGCAATCCTACTGCTTTGCCAAATCTTATAAAATATTGTAACGATAATATTAACACAACGATTAACTCCAAACCACATACTGTTGAAGTAGGCAGTGTCGATATTTTTCAATATCCACTACTCCATATGACAGGTCATGGTAATGTTTTTTTTGATGAAAGCGATACAGAGAATTTACGCAATTACCTGTTTTCTGGAGGATTTTTACATATTGATGATAATTACGGAATGGAACCCTATATCACAAAAGAAATAAAGAAAGTATTCCCGAATAACGATCTAGTAGAAATTCCTGCTAATCATGAGATTTTTAATATTGCTTTTAAATTTCCTCAAGGATTACCAAAAATCCACGAGCATGATGGCAAACGTCCACAAGCACTTGGTATTTTTTATGAAGACAGATTGGTTTTATTATTCACTTTTGAAAGTGATCTTGGTGATGGATGGGAAGATACAGAGGTGCATAATGATCCTGCAGACGTAAGAGAAAAAGCCCTTAAAATGGGAGCAAATATTGTTAAATATGCCTTTGAAAATTGAGATTAATTGGAGCAACTAACACATTATAATACCAACTTTAATAAACAAGTTTTTCCCATTATCCTTATTTGCGAAAATGTCACCAATGCTCCTAACATAGGTAGCTTGTTCAGAATTGCAGATGCCTTTGGAGTTGAAAAACTGATACTCTGTGGCGAAACAATTCCATTAGGTAGAAAAATGACGAAAACGTCCAGAGCTACTGAAAAAGTTGTCAATTTTGAAGTAAAAGACAAGGCGTCAGAAGTAGTAGAAATTCTAAAAAAAGAAGGATACACCATCATTTCATTAGAGATCACATCTAATAGTCTACCTATTCATACTTTTCATTTTTCAAAGGATAAACCCATTGCATTAGTTATAGGTGATGAGAATTTTGGAGTCTCTGAATCTGTTTTGAAACAAACCGATAGTGTGGTTCATATAGAAATGTTTGGGCATAATAGTAGTATGAATGTTGTTCAAGCCGCCAACATTGCTTTATACGAAATAACAAAGCAAATAATGTAACTGTTTTATATCTTTAACCTATGGATGCAAAAACAATATCAAAAGGAATTTTAAGAGCTCTAGGAATCATTTTAGGCATTTTCATTGTTCTTTATTTTTTTTATAAAATCCAATCCATTATTATTTATATTGCTATTGCAGCTGTCATATCATTGATTGGAAGGCCTGTTGTACTTTTTTTACGAAGACGTTTAAAATTTAAGAATACTATTGCGGTCATTGTAACTATGTTTTTAATGATTGGTGTTCTTTTTGGTCTTTTTAGTTTGTTTGTACCTTTAATTAGGGAGCAAAGCCAGAATTTATCATTGCTCGACGTGAATTCACTTCAAGATAATTTACAGGACCTTTACAAGCAAATAGTGGATTATCTATCTGCAAAGGATATCGATATTGAACAATCCTTTAAAGAGTCCAATTTGTTATCTAAATTAGATTTTAATGCTATTCCCGATCTATTGAATTCAGTATTAGGAACAATTGGAAGCTTTACAATAGGCTTGTTCTCTGTGTTATTTATATCCTTTTTCTTTTTGAAGGATAGCAAATTAATGGAATCTGGATTAATGGTATTTGTTTCTGACAATAAGGAGGTTAGATTAAAAAACTCTATTGAAAAAATTAAAGATTTGCTTTCTCGATATTTCGTAGGGCTGGTATTTCAAATTCTTATTCTATTTATAATATACACAGTTGTCTTACTTATTGTAGGAGTAGATAATGCTATTGTTATTGCATTTTTATGCGCTCTTTTGAATTTAATCCCTTACGTAGGACCATTGATTGGAGGATTCTTAATAATGCTTTTAACTATGACCAACTTTTTAGGTATGGATTTTCAAACTGTTATTCTACCTAAAACTATATGGGTTTTAGTTGGTTTTATAATTGGTCAGTTAGTAGATAATTTCTTCAGTCAGCCAAAAATATTCTCTACAGCTACAAAAGCACATCCATTAGAGATATTTCTTGTAATACTAATCGCAGGTGTTTTATTTGGCATTGTTGGACTAATTGTGGCTGTTCCTGGTTACACAGCAATAAAAGTGATTTTAAAGGAATTTTTAGCCGATAACAAAATTGTTAAAAGCTTAACTAAAGACTTATAGTATTATATTGAATGACGATGTATTAAATACTGTAGATCAGGAATTTATAAATAGTAATTTAAATTCTGATGTTGCTTTACTTCTATTTAAAAAAAATCAAAATATTACAGCCGATATAAAAGATCTAATTGAACAGATTGAAGCTAAAAAAAAATGTAAAAAGAAGCTTCCTACCTGGTTTAATTCAAAAGATACTTATTATCCAAATAAATTAAACATAGAACAAACGTCTTCTGAATTAACTGCAGACTATAAATCAAAGCTAATTTCCGGAAATTCATTAATTGATCTTACAGGAGGTTTTGGTGTTGATAGTTATTACTTTTCTAAAGTCTTCTCAAAAGTTGAACATTGTGAAATCGATGAGAAATTATCAAAAATCACAAAACATAACTTTGAGCAATTAAATATTAGCAATGTTGAATGTATTCCTGTTAACGGAATAGAATATTTAGGAAATAGTGATTTATTATTTGACTGGATCTATGTAGATCCTTCCAGAAGGCATGATAGCAAAGGGAAAGTATTCTTTTTGAATGATTGCACACCAAATGTCTCAGAACATTTGAATTTACTTTTTAAGCATTCTAAAAATGTATTGATAAAGACGTCTCCATTACTGGACTTTTCTGTAGGAATTAATGAATTGCAAAACGTTAAAACCATTCATGTTGTAGCTGTGAATAACGAGGTTAAAGAAATACTTTGGATTTTAGAAAAGGATTATGAAGATTCGATAAATGTAGAAACTATTAATATTAAACCTAAAAAAAATGAGTCCTTTGATTTCATAATAGAAGATGAACAAGAGGCAAAAGTTAGCTATAGTGAACCTCTAACCTATTTATACGAGCCAAATGCCGCCATTTTAAAGTCTGGAGCATTCAAATCTATAACAAACCAACTAAACGTGTTTAAACTTCACCCAAATACCCATTTATACACTCTAGATAAACTAATAGAGTTTCCAGGTAGACGTTTTAATATTGAAAAAGTATTACCATATAACAAAAAACTCCTTAAAAAGGAGTTTATATATAAAGCTAATATTGCTATTAGAAATTTTCCGGTTTCAGTTAATCAACTTAAACGAGATCTTAATATTAAAGACGGTGGCAATGTTTTTCTATTCTTTACAACCAATACGGTCAAAAATAAAGTAATCATTATTTGTTCAAAAGTAGATTAAAGATGTACAGGCTGATCAGATACAAGCTGATTATTTGGATCAAGTTCCATATCGAACATCATACAAGTACCCATATCACAAACAATAAGTTTATCTGAGCTTCCATTACTTATTAAAAAAGTAATTTCACCTGTAGAAAAATCTGACCAATCTGAATAGTGACCAGGTTCTACATTATATTCATGCCCTATTAGGTTTCCAGCTACATCATATATTTCAAGATTTACCTCAACTGTACCATTATTAGTAATTCTTGCTTTAGGATCTGCGTCATTACAAGGTGCTTCTGCTGCAACTGCATTTTCTATTTCCTCAACAAATGCATTAGTTGATCCATCTAGAAATTCCATTGGTTCTGTAGCACAATTAAAAAATGCAAAAAATAAAACTGTAAGAGCTGAATATTTAAGTAGGTATTTCATTTTTATGGGGTTTTAAATAAAATTACATGTCAAAGATATGCACAAGGACTCATTCAACTATTAAAAACTCGTTGTAGGATTAAATAAATTCGTTAAGAAGGCATTTTAAGAATATGCGTTTGAAAATGAATAGATTAAGTGTAAATTTATTCGATAAATTGAGCACATATTTAGAACAATTCAATCTAATATATGGATCTTTTATTCCTAAATAACTGAAATGTTAAATAGGAATTAGAATTTGTTTAGCTGATAATTGTCATTGTTTAAATCAATAATATATGGTAATTTCTCGCTGATTAATTAGTGAATAATAAATCTATTAATAATGTCACTTATCAAAAAAACAAAGATTATTTCCTTGGATTAGGTGAAATAAAATATAAACTATACAATTATGAAAACAATAATGCCAAATATTAAATACATTGAGTCTAAAAACCCAGATGAACTACATGTTGAATCACTAAACTGGATCTCTGAATTGAAATTCATAAAAGATGAGCAACATTTTCTGGATGAATTGCTAAAATCCTATATTATACAATTAATAGAAAATCAAGATTTTTCTAAAAATAAGAAAATAATAAGTCAGCTATCTAAATTGAGAAAGACTGGAGAAAAGCTACTTAAAAAATTAATCAATCATGAAAACGAATTGTTGATTTTGGTTGATGGAATTGATCAAATAAAAGAAGAAAAACACTATAGATTTTTACATAGCACCTATTTATTGGAAGTAACAAATTATTTTAATGACTATAAGGCTATAAAAAGGGATATTTTTATTGTAGTTAAAGCAATAATGAAACACGAAAAACAAAAAAGATTACTTAATTAAGTATTCCTTAAAGAACAAAAAGCTGCGATAATATCGCAGCTTTTTGTTTTAAAACGTATACTATTAAATTACATGTACTTTGTTAAAAACAAATAGAACTTATGTTTTAAATCGTTGTAATCAGACCGAAATGAGGTCAATTTATCTCTAAAGGCTTCATGGTGCTTTAAATGCACTCTGTCTATACAATCTTCATTTGCTCCTAAATGAGCCGAAATGTTATGTTCATGAGAATCAATTGCATTGATTAATAGGTCAATTTTGTTAATATAAGATGAAAACTTGTTATGAAACTGACCCAATTCAGCTAAAATTTTATCATCTGACCATCTTTTAACAATCTCAACTAGTCTATTCTGAAAAGATTTTATTTCATCATTCCAAAACAATAATTCTTTCTTCCATTGCAAATGTTCAAAATGCAAATCTGAATTAAATATGACTTGTGTTACCATAACTAAACTGTTTTAAGATTAACAGATTAAGTTATCCATTTTATTTCAGTTAATAAATGATATTGATCAGATAATTACTTCTTAAGTACTTCTTTTAAAACATCTTCCTTTGCTAGTTTTTTAGTACAGAAGAACCAATCTTCGCAATCTAATTCATCGTTACTTGTCATACGTTCTTCAGCAACTCCACAAGAGCCAGCTGGTGAAATAATTACATCATCTCCTGGATACCAATCTGCTGGAGTTGCTACAGAAAATTTATCGGAAGTTTGCATAGCAACAAGAGCTCTGTAGATTTCATCAAAGTTTCTACCAAGACTTAAAGGGTAATAAATAATAGCTCTAATCATTCCTTTAGGGTCGATAAAGAAAACTGCACGTACAGCTTGTGTTTCACTTTCTCCTGGTTGAATCATGCCATACTTTTTGGCAACATTCATACTAATATCTTCAATTAAAGGGAATTTAACTTCAATGTTTTTCATTCCATTGAATTTAATTTTGTCTTTTATTGTTCTTAACCAAGCGATATGACTGTATAAACCATCAATTGATAATCCAACAAGCTTACAATTAGCCTTTTTGAATTTATCTTCTAAATGAGCAAACGTCATAAATTCTGATGTACAAACTGGTGTGAAATCTGCAGGGTGACTGAATAAAATAACCCATTCGCCAGCATAATCTTTAGGGAAATTAATGTTTCCTTGTGTAGTTACTGCCTTAAATTCTGGTGCTTTGTCACCAATTCTTGGCATTGATACTACATTTTGATCGTCTAATGTTGTTTCCATTATATCTATTTTTAAATTTTATATTCATTTAAAATCAGTAATAATGGTTAGGTTGTTGGTAATTAAATCTTCTTAATGCAATAGTTGATTCTATTTATTCATTCGTCCAATAGCACAACTCACGTAAGATTTGGCTTTTGTAGGTAATTTATTATCTTCTCCAACTAATGGATATCCCAGCTTATGAAGTTGTTTTTTAACTGTTTCAAGAGTATCTTCTTTATCATACTCAAAAGAAACAGCATCGTTTTCAACATCAACATATACTTCATTGATATTATCTAACTCTGAAAGTTTATTTTTTATAGTTGATGCGCAACCATTGCATTTTAAATTTTGTATTTGTACTGTAGTTTTCATAGTTCAATTCTAGACATTAATTATAACTGATAAAGTTACAGTTAATTATTGATATTTTAAATGATTTTTATCAGCCCATACATGATTATAATCATTTTATAAACTTGTAAGAAATTATACATTTGAGTATAAGGTAAAATGGTTTCACATGCCAAAAGTTATTACCATAAAATCCAGAATTCAAGATTTCTTTATAGAAATTGGGGAATTATCATTATTTGCCGGACGTTTTTTCAAAGAAGTGTTTAGCAGACCTTTTGAATATAAAGAACTTTTTAAACAGTGTTATAACATCGGTAACAAATCGCTTCTATTGGTTGGTGTGACTGGATTTATAATGGGATTGGTAATTACCTTGCAAACCAGACCAACTTTACAGGAATTTGGTGCTGAATCTTGGATGCCTTCCATGGTGAGTATATCAATTATCAGAGAAATAGGACCTGTAATTATTGCTCTAATATGTGCAGGCAAAGTTGGTTCAGGCATAGGAGCCGAACTTGGTTCTATGCGTGTAACAGAACAAATTGATGCCATGGAGGTTTCAGGCACAAACCCGTTTAAATATCTTGTAGTTACTAGAATATTGGCAACTACACTCATGCTTCCTGTTTTAGTGATTTTTGGTGATGCAATCGCGCTTTATGGATCTTATATAATTGAAAACCTTAAAGGAGAAGTTTCTTTTGTGCTTTTTTTTAACAAAGTATTTAATGCATTAGAGTTTGGTGATATTATTCCAGCAACTATTAAAACATTTTTCTTTGGATATGCCATAGGATTGGTTGGTTGCTTTAAAGGTTATTATTGCAAAAAAGGCACTGTAGGGGTTGGTATTGCTGCAAATTCTGCAGTTGTCTTCTCCTCTATGCTTCTATTTATAATCGATTTTATTGCCGTATTTGTAACCGACATATTTTTTGAAATCTAAACAATGCTTACAGAACAAAACATACTATCAAATTCAAAAAGCAATATCCCCAAAGATGTTATAATTGAAATTAGAGATCTTCATAAGTCTTTTGATGATAATCATGTACTTAACGGATTTAATTTAGAGCTCTATGAAGGCGAAAACCTCGTCATAATGGGTAAATCTGGATCTGGAAAATCTGTTATGATAAAGTGTTTGGTTGGATTGATGCAACCAGATTCAGGCAGCATAAAAGTAATGGGAAAGGATATTACCAAATTAAATCAAACAGAATTAGATGAGTTGCGGACAGAAATAGGCTTTTTATTTCAAGGTAGTGCGCTATACGACTCGATGACTGTTCGTGAAAATCTGGAATTCCCATTAAGACGACACAAAAAGAAATTCGGCGTTATAAAAGACACCTCAGAATTAGTTATAGAAGCGTTAGAAAGTGTAGCTCATACCATGGATTTAATGCCTTCTGAATTATCAGGAGGTATGAAACGTCGCGTTGCATTAGCAAGAACCTTGATTCTAAAACCAAAGATAATTTTATACGACGAGCCAACGAGTGGTTTAGACCCAATTACATCAAAGGAAATTATTGAGTTAATGAAAAACATCCAAAAAAAATATAAAACATCTTCACTTATCATTACACATGATGTTGACTGTGCAAGAGTCGTGTCTGAACGCATGATATTATTAGTTGATGGAATTAACTACGCTGAAGGTTCTTTTAAAGAATTATCAGCATTAAAAGATGAAAAAATAAGAGCCTTTTT
>RCNB010003448.1_pt1 | contig 11006 bp, 11 predicted proteins | sample 2041321 | NCBI WGS metagenome assembly RCNB01 (sample SAMN09708232, study PRJNA481090) | Marine sediment metagenome, whole genome shotgun sequencing project.
ACGCTGCCAAGGATGAAATCCCAGTTGTACTCGTCAAGAACCCTCTCGACCCGGCTCTGGTCTCCCCGGATATAGTCAACCTCTAGTCCAGGCTTCAGGTGAACCTCGGTGGTCTCGTTGAGCTCGTGGATCTCATTGATGTACCCCTCAGTCTCGTGGTCCCTGATTCCCAAATTGACGTCTGGGCCTGAGGTTATCAGGTGGGTAGTAAAACATATCTCCTCGATGCCCTTGGACTCGGCGACCTCGATGTATAACGGGATAGTGGATTCCCTCGCATCCCTTGAGCGGGACTCGTGGACGTGGTAGTCGAACCTGGCCACCTTCATGCCCAAGAGAGACGAGCCCGGATATTTAGAGGGTTCCCATACTGGTTACCCGAAAAAACACGGTACTTGACTCACATGGAGCCGTAATACATAGCACATGTATCGATCCAAGATGCTGTTCAATCCTCGGTTTCATCCCTCCGTTATACCTTTTAAACAAAAAACAGGATGAACGCCTGAACCCGCATGGAAGCAGTAGCCCGAGGCGTAGTGGAACAGGCAATCGATGACGAGTTATCTGACAGGAGGCTTGAGCTCAGCTATAACACGTTCAAGCGGTTCGAGAAGGAGGGGCTGCTGAAGTCCGCGGAGTCCGCCATGTTCGGCAAGATCTACTCCGAGGCGTTCAGCTACTTCATCAACTACAAGATGCACTCGAAGGAGCCAATAAGCCTCTACGAGGTGGAGGAGTTCGAGAAGGTCATCGACCGTAGAGTCCAGGAGATCAAATGCAAGATCATACACCTGACAGCCCGTTGAGAAAAATGGGGGAGACCAGAAAAAGGTGAATTAAAACCTGATCCCCCGGCGTAACTTTCTATATTTGACGCCACGTTTACCGGTATTAACGTGATTTGTGTCAAAGTTCCACACACAGCAGTAATGGTTTTAAGATACAGTGTAACCTTACCCGTTCGGCGGGTGAGTGGGTCCTCCTACGTGTTCCGCCTTACAAATCCCATGATAAGGAGGAGAAAAATATGAAAACAAAAGAAATCAGTCTAATTGCAGTTATCGCTGCGCTATACGCGGCGATGGTTATAGTTCTCGCACCCATAAGTTTCGGTCCAGTACAGCTCAGGCTTGCTGACGTATTGATACCATTAGCGGCGATCTTAGGATTACCAGCCGTTTACGGCGTGACACTGGGGGCGTTTGTGGCCAACGCATACTGGTTCATGAGCCCCATTGACGTCGTGTTCGGGGCGCTAGCGAACCTGGTGGCAGGCTACATCATCTACAGGTACAAAGACAACCTTGTACCAGCCTCAGCCATCGCATCCGTGGTAATAGGAATCATGGTCGGGGGGTATCTTTGGATGTTCTTCCCGCCCCCCAGTATTTTGGGACTCCAGCTACCCGCATGGCTTGGAATGATTATAAGTGTCAGTCTAAGCAGCCTAGTTGCTGTTGCATTTCTAGGAGTCGCCTTGGTTAAGCTCCTGCAGCAATCCAAGTACCTTGAGCAACTCAATGCATGACCTTAATACTTCTAATCTCCTTTTTAAAATCTCAATGAACGTCAAGATAGTCAAGGCCATGGCAAAGTTCGGGACCCTAAGCTCGATCTTGGGCGCGTTTATGATAGGCATCACCATCACTATGACTGAGAACTGGAGCTTCACCCTGAACACGTTCAGTGAACTGGGAGTCATGGGCGCTGGGGCAGCTATAATTTACACCAGCGGCCTCCTAATGGCCGGCGCCCTCGCCATGTTACTGGCGGCGGCGTTCTTCGAGTTCACTAGCGGCGATATAGTGGGGCAGGCTGGGAGCGCCGTTTTTCTGGCCTTCTCTCTGTCAGTTTGCGTGCTGGGGGTCGGAATCATTGATCTTGGCGAATGGGTGAGGTACGTCTCCCCCGCCATCTACGTGATGATCCCGCTGAGCGCCACGCTTCTGAGTTACAACCTCTACAAGAAGGGACTGCAGCTCCACGCGGGGGTCGGTTTAGTTGCAGCGGTGATAGGCGCGGCTATCTGGTTGATGGGCGGACCCGTAAACGCTTTGAATCAGACAATAGCCTTGGCGCCGTTCAGCGTCTGGCAGATCTACGTCGGTCTTCACATGTACAGGCTTGAAGAGCCTAACGAGTGGAATTGACGGATAAGAATTGATTAAAAACTTGAAGGGTTAGGGGTAGACCCTGCGCATATCCCTCGGGAACGGCACGGTATCCCTAATGTGGTCTAGCTTGAGCATCCACATTAGAACCCTCTCAACGCCCAGACCGAAGCCACTGTGCGGGACCGTACCCCACTTGCGTAGGTCCATGTACCAAGCGTAGTTGGCCGGGTCAAGACCGTCGTCGAGAGTCCTCTGGTAGAGCTGCTCGTAGTTATGTACCCTCTGGCCTCCTCCGATGATCTCGCCGTAGCCCTCTGGGGCTAGAAGGTCTGAGCTTAACGTGACCTCTGCCCTGTTTGGGTCTGGCATATGGTAGAATGGCTTGATGCCGCTGGGGAACCCAACAACCCAGAAGGGCGTCTCGAACTCCTCTGTCAAAGGTCCCTCCTGCTGCCAACCAAAGTCGTCGCCCCAGAACATATCGACTCCCTTGCCCTGGACGATTTCCACGGCCTCGTCGTAGGTGATCTTGGGGAAGGGTGCCTTCAGTGATGCGAGGTACTCGGGGTCCCTGCCAACCTCCTTGACCTTTTCGGGCATGGTCTCCGCCAGCGTGTTGGCGATGTGGCATACAAGCTTGTCGCCGGTGTCCTGGATGTCGCTGAGGGTGCTCCATGGCTCCTCAAGCTCCATGTGGAGGAACTCGCTGAGGTGCCTCCTGGTCCTGGATGGCTCAGCCCTGAAACTGGGCGCGATTGTGTAGATATTGCCCAGACTGCTGATCAAAGCCTCGGCGTAGAGCTGCCAGCTCTGGCTCAGGTAAACCCCCTCGCGCTCGAAGTAATCAACGCTGAAGAGCGTTGATCCTCCCTCTACCGACGCCGTCATGAACATGGGGGCCTGGACCTCGGTGTACCCGTTGTCCTTAAAGTAGTCACGGGCAGCCTCAAGGAACTTTGCCCTGATATGGAATATGTTCTGGAGCCTGGGCTCCCTGATGTACAGGTGCCTGTTGTCCATGAGGAACTCGACGCCCTGCTCCTTCTTAACTATCGGGTAGTCCAGGTGTGACACGTAGACGCTGCCGATGCCGTTGACGCGGACCTCCCAGCCACCTGGGGCACGGCTATCCTCATTGACGTTGCCAGTCAGCTCGATGGTGGTCTCAAGCGGATACTTTTCGACTTTCTCGAATGTCTCTTCCCCAATCTTGCGCTTGTTCAGCGTGCACTGGATCACCCCTGAGCCGTCCCTTAGCTCAAGGAACTGGATGCCCCCGCTGCTCCTGCTGGTGTATATCCAACCGCGGACCTTGACATCAGCCCCGTTCTCATATTTTCCGTTTAAAATATCGGCTGTTTTTACAAATCCGGTCATGTTGTCTCATTCATCCCCTCCATTATTAAAGACGTTTACGGCGGGGAATCGGTTAAAACTGATAAACAGTTACGAAAGATAATACTCAAGATGAGCATATCTAAACGTGAAATAATGGACGGCTTTGAGGGAGCCCGCGCAAAGACGTTCATCTACATGGCGAAGGCATTGATCAGAGAGCTGGGTGATGAAAAGGGGAGACAAGTCATCCGTGAAACAGTCTGTGATATGAGTATGACTTCAGGTGAAGCAACCCGGGAGAGCTACCTAAAGCAAGGCATCGAAAACACATGGCAGAACCACAGGGACTTGAATGGTCCGGTCTACGATGTAGCGTGGGAGGGAGGCATCACTGTTGACAAGTCTGACCTCAAGGTGGTTGAGTACTCGTACTGTCCTCTAGCGGCAGGTTTCGAGAGGCTCGGAGAGGAAGCGGAGGAATTGGGAGACATATACTGCGAGATTACGGACAACGCGTTCTGGGCGGGTTTCAACCCAAAGTGGAGTGTAACAAGGGAAAAGAAAATCAGCGAGGACGGTGTCTGCCGCCTCGTATGGAGAAAAAATTAAAGAAGCGCCATCCTCTTTGCGACGCCCTTCAGGAACTCCCACAGGACACCCACACCGGGCACTTCCACGTACTCGAATGGGCTGTGGGGGTTTTTGATCGTGGGCCCAACGCTGACGATCTCCATGCCCGGCTTGAGCCCAGCGATCACACCGCACTCGAGGCCCCCGTGGATACCCGTGACCTTGGGGTTCTTTTTCAGCACGAACATGTAGGAGTCCTTCACTATCTTCAGTAAAGGTGAGTCCAAGTCGGCCTTCCAGCCTGCCCCCCCCTCCCTCTGATCTGTCTTGACGCCCGTCCTCTTCCCCAGCTCGTGGAGGATTCTCTGGTTATCGTAAAAGTCCTTTGAGTCAGACGTCCTTGAGTAGACGCTGATGGTGAACATGTTCTTCTCGGTCTTCACGATGCCGTTGTTGTTGCTTGTCTGGACCAGGCCTTCAAAGTCAGGGCTCCAAGACTTGGGACCGAACGGTATCCTTGAGACCAGCTTTATCATCTTCTCGGTCTCGTGGATGGGCGCCGCGGGCTTGGACTTGACTGGGGTTATCTTGACCTTCAGACCCTTCTCGTTAGACCTGTCAAGCCCCCTTTCCCATGCTTTCAGAATATCGACGGCCTTGTTGATGCTCTCGCCTGGCACCAAGATCTCCGCAAAGGAGTTTCTGGGTATAGCGTTACCCCTTGTCCCCCCCTGGAACTCGATGAGCCTGATGGGGTGCTCCCTGTGGAGCCTGACAAGCCCCTCAGTAAGAAGCTTGTTGGCGTTATAACGGGGCAGGTGTATGTCCACGCCTGAGTGCCCGCCCATGAGGCCCCCCACCTCAACTCGAAGCGCCGCCCTGTTAGCCTGACCCCTTGGACGGTATGGGATGGTGTATGTCGTGCCTCCGCCCCCCGCGCTGCTGACGATTATAACGCCTGACTCCTCGCTGTCGAGGTTTATCATATACTTGGACTTGAAGAAATCCGCCTTGAGGTTCCGGACTCCAGAGAAACCCGCCTCCTCGTCGACAGTGAACAAAGCCTCGATCTTCCCGTTAGCCGTTAGTGTCTCGTCGACCAGCAACGCCATGGCCAGAGCCATCCCTATCCCGTTATCCGCACCCAGGGAGGTCTGATCCGCAAGCACCCTGTTCCCGGTTACCACAAGGGGGATCGGGTCAGCCTCAAAGTTGTGGCCACTCTCGGGGGTTTTCTCACACACCATGTCCTGATGGGCCTGCAAAAGTAACGAGGGAACGTTCGATATCCCGGGATCTCTCGTCAATAGAATGTTGCCTACCTCGTCCTTCTTGAACCCAATATCGTTCTCCTTAGCCCAGCTCTCGATCCAGTTCTGAAGACGCGCCTCGTTCTTGCTGCACCGAGGTATTCTGCTTATCTGCTCGAAAATATCCCAGACTGGCTGGGGCTCCAGTCCTTCAAGTATCCCTGCCATGGTTACAGTGTATCCAATCGTGAATATAATGCGAATGGTGACCTTGGCGATGAAAAAAGGGCCTCTTAGAGGGGCTCTGGGCCGCAGAGGTTCTCGGCTTTCACGGAGACCCTGCCGCAATACTTGCAAACGTATTTTCCGTCCCTGACAAGCTCCTTGTACTCGTCCAGGTTAGACTCGTTCAGATCGTAGCTGCACAGGTGGTTGCCGTGTTCCTCATGTGTCATCGAATTCTTCGGCTATGCACCTGAAGCATGGAAAATAAATAATTGGGTTGGGTTCACCAGGCTATGGCGCACCCGTCGGCCCTCGGGTCGCTTCCACCTGTCAGAACTCCCGTCGCGGGGTTTCTGTGTATTATCTGGCCCTTGCCGAAGTATCCTCGTCTCCAGCCAGAGGAGGGAACCACCTCGTGCCCCATGCCCGTGAGCTCGCTCATCACCTTGACACTGATCTCGTCCTCGATGTGGACCTTTCCGCCGCTCTGGCCATCCAGTATGCAGAACCTGCCCGCGTCCAGTGCCTCCTGTGGGTTCATGCCGTAGTCGATCATGTTCACGATGACCTGGGTGTGTCCCTGGGGCTGCATGAAGCCGCCCATGACCCCGAAGGGGGCGTATAGCTCCCCGCCCATTGTGGCCATTCCCGGGATGATGGTGTGGTAGGGCCTCTTGTTGGGCTCAAGCCGGTTTGGATGATCTGGGTCTAGGCTGAACCCGTATCCCCTGTTCTGCAGCGTGAAGCCGCAGCCCTTGGGAATGATGCCGGTCCCAAAGCCAACGTAGTTACTGATAATGAAGCTGCACGCGTTCCCCATGCCGTCAACGACACAGAAGTAGACGGTGTCAGTGCCAGCGACGGGGGAGCCCTTCAGGACATCAACGGTCGCCTTCTCGGGGTCAAGGAGGGCCCTCCTCTTGGCGGCGTACTCCTTGCTGATCATCTCCTGGATGGGGACGTGGGTCACGTCCGGGTCAGCGACGTACCACCTGGTGTCAGCGAAGGCGAGGCGCATGGCCTCGATGAGCGTGTGCATGTGCCTTGTCGAACCATGGGGAACGTCACTGAAATCATACTCCTCGATGATGTTCAAGGCCATCAAGGCCGTGATACCCTGACCGTTTGGCGGAATCTCCCAAACATCAAGCCCCTTGTAGTTGGCGGTAATCGGCTCTGGGAAGGTGCTGTAGTGTGCTTTGAGGTCGTCAACGGTCATGACGCCGCCCATGGGCTCAAGTACCTTCACAATCTCCTCAGCTATCCTGCCCTCGTAGAAGCCGGCCTTGCCGTGCTCCGCCACGGTCCTAAAGGTCTTGGCCAGGTTCACGTTCTTCATGATCTCACCTGCACCTGGAGCCCTCCCGTTGATGAGCATCTCGTTGAAGTGGGGCCCCGTTTTGAGCTTTGGTATACCCCTGTTCCACGAACGGGCGGTGATGGGGCTAACGGGGAACCCCTCCTCACCCAGCTTGATGGCAGGCCAAAGAACATCCAGCATAGCCATTGAGCCGTATTTCTCGATAGTATCAACCCACCCCGCCGCTGCCCCCGGCACGGTTACTGTGTGGGGGCTGGTCGGCGGGAGCCTCCCTGTGATACCCTGCTCGGCCAAGTAACCCAAATTGAGTGCCGCGGGGGCCCTGCCGCTCGCGTTGAGGCCGCTGACGTTCTTTGTCTTGGCATCGAAGTAGAGGCAGAACGCGTCACCGCCTATGCCCGTGCTGCATGGCTCTGTCATGTTGAGGGCGGCCGCGACGGCTACCGCCGCATCGGCAGCGTTCCCTCCCTGTTTGAGTATCTCAATACCTGCCATGGACGCGAGAGGCTGGCTGCTCGCAACCATCCCGTGGGTCCCGTAAACGGGGGATCGACGTGAGTTGAAGTTCATACCGTTTCATCTACGATGATCGGACATAAGATTAACGATTCCGGACACTAACCATAACATACCTAATTAATTATTTATCCTGAGTCAATCAAGAACACAAGAGAGGCTTGAAGAGTGAAGGTGTATGTGGTATGCGACCTTGAGGGAGTCGCTGGAGTAGTCGATTTCAAGAAGCAATGCATGGAGGAGGGCGAATACTATCAGCAGGCCATAAGGATGGCAACGATGGAGCTGAACGCCCTCGTTGAAGGCGCTATCGAAGGCGGTGCCACCGAGATCTGTGCATGGCCTGGACATGGAAGTTTCCCTGGAGGAATAGACGTCGAATTGATCCACCCCGAGTGTAACCTTGTGATGCACGCAGGTGATGGTGGACCAGTCGGGTTCGACGAATCATTCGATGCAATGATGCTTCATGGATTCCATGGAATGGCAGGCTCCGGAGGTGTTCTGGCACACAGCTTCTACCCGTTCCCTCAGAACATCTGGGTCGATGACCTGAAGATAGGGGAGATTGCGCTGAACATGGCCAGCTTCGGCGAGGTCGGCGTCCCCACAGTCTTAGTTACAGGAGATCAGGCGGCCATCGATGAGGCAAGGGCACTTAGCCGAGTTATCCAAACCGCGACGGTGAAATGGGCATTAGGCGAGAAGGAGAAACTAGGAGCACTGAGCATTCAGCGAGCATTATCCCTGAGCCCCGGGAAGGCTCAGGACACGATCAGGGAGGCAGCTAGGAGGGCAATGAACAAGATAGCTACGACGAAACCGTTCACCATCAAGACCCCGTTCAACTTGAAGGTTGAGTACACCGAGGCGAAGTACGCTCAGGGCTTCAAAGATGCTCCAGGGATCGAGGTGCTCAGCGAGACCTCTTTCACCAAGAGATGTAACAGTCTAGACGAGATAATATTCTAGTGAGAATTATGGCCCCTCACGGGGCCGTCAACCGAGGGGTTGGGGATTCTTTGATTGATATCCCAATACAAGGTTCTTTGGATAATTATTAAAAGATATCGACGATGTTTGATCAAACGGCGAAGGATGTAAGCGGGGAGTGTCCACTCGTCCATATTACTCCTTGAAGGGATCGCGTCCGCTTATACAGTAGGTGCAGATATGCTCATGTGGAAGGCCGACGGCCTCCAGGATCTTTTCCTCGCTGTTGTAGCGAACATTGTCGATGCTTGGCAGGTTACCCGCAACCAAGTCACCTATCTCCTCGTTTCCCTTGCCCTTGAACTCCTTGGCAGCCAGAGGCTTGTCCAATGGGTCACTGAAGCACGGGTAGAATATGGGTGCATAGCTCACCAGGAAATCAACCTCCGTAGCGCCGGCCTGCCTCAGGTTCTTGGCGATGGACTCGCTGACGGTGCCCCTGACAATGCTGTCGTCTGTGATGACCACCTTCTTGCCCTTTACGGTCTCCTTGATGATGTTATGCTTAAGGTCGCTTGCCACCTTCCTGTAATCAGGGTCGTCAATCAGGTAGGTCCTGCCCATGTAGGCGTTCTTGATGACTCCCTCGTCGGCGGTAACCCCAAGAGCCTCGGCCATGCCAGTGGATACGCTCCTACCGCTGTCCGGAACCGGGATAACGACCAAACCATTGTCTTTGTCCTTGGCGTACACTTCGTTGAGGTTGTGGATCTCGACGAGCCCATGCCCGAACCTCTTCCTTGCGTTATGGACGGTCTTGCCCTCAACTACGCTATCGGGCCTGCTGAAGTAGACCCACTCGAAGACGCAGAAGGCTCGCCTGGGCTCAAGCACCTGCTCCTCGGTCAACTCGCCGTCCTCGACTACAAGAATGCTACCAGGAACGACATCTCTACGCTCAATGAATGCCTCACCCATATTGGTAAGAACGTCAACGGGTGCAGACTCGGATGCGACGTAAAAGCTCTCATCGTTTTGGGCCATGTATAGAGGCCTGACACCTCTCTCGTCCCTCGCCGCAACAAGCAGGCTCTTCTTCTCCTTCCTATCCCAGACAGCCATCACAAGGCAGTAGTACGCGTTCCTATGGCTTTTCATGGCAGCCTTGACGGCGTCGATGATACCCTTGCCCTCCCCAAGGTACTTGATTATGCTATCCTTGATTCATTGCTGATCTTGGTCCCTGGGAAGAAGCCGTCAAGAGCTAGACTGAAGTGATACCTTTCGTTCTCCTTCGACTCAAGTGGGGCGTACCCATTGTCTGCGTTTTCACCGCTAGCGGACCCGATTATGACATAGTCGCTAGGATGCGCGAAAGCTGCATAGTTCTCATTGAGCACCGCGCTGACGAGGCCTCGTCCCTTCCATGTCCTCAGGCTGTTGTCGCTGGCAGCGGTGACACCGCTGCTCTCCTGGCCCCTATGTTGTACACCGTATAAAGTGTGTAGGCTCTTGGTTGCTGCTCCCTCACGAGAGTAGACTCCTATAACGCCCTGCATACTCATGTATTAAACAGTTAATATTTAAACCCATTCATCTAATTTATTGCCTCTTTCTTGCAATATTGAATGGTTCTCTAACAAATAAATAAACATGAAATACGGAAACCCCGGAAATAACATGACAAAATAGTTTGTCAAGATTATCAGTTCAAGAAGGGTTAAAACAACGTGAAACAGGGCTAAGAATAAGAAATAACATGAAAAAAACGAGAACGAGCTTGACGACCTCGTGATAAAAGTCCTGAGCCACCAGGAGAGGAAGAGGATCCTCAAGATAGTGGGCAGCTACCCTGAGGGGGTTAATTACACTGGGATACTCGGCGAGACAGGGTTGTCAACGGGCAGGCTCAACTACCACCTTGGAGAGCTCGAGGGCTTCCTTGAGAGGAACGATGACAGGCTTTACACCCTCGGCGTCCTTGGGAGGAAGGCGGTTGCCACCCTCAGCTTCATCAACGAGGACATTGACATGGCAATCCTTGAGACAGTGAACTCCAAGAGGGTCAGTAGGCTGAAATCAATCAAGAGGAGATTGAACATCGGCTTCTATGCGATAACCATGATCCTGTTTTCCATCAACGTCATCATGGGGTATTTTGCATTAACAACTAACGACACGGTGTTAGCTGTTTTCACGGGAATCTGGCTACTTATGTCATCGGGAATTATCTTCATGACGGATAAGTCCAGGAAAAATGATCCTGAGCGAATTCTATGGGTCTGGGAATGGCTAGAGTGGAAGCTGGTCGGAAATTATGATAAATGATTGGGAAAGCTAGAACTTCCTCTCGATGTACTCGATGATGGACCTGAAAAACGGGTACCCGTCACCGTAAGTCTCAGGCGCACCTCTCTTCGTCCACTCTGGCATCAGGTACCCGAAGTAGGCCCTCTCTGGATGCGGCATCAAGCCGAGAACGGTTCCCTCCGGGTTACATATACCTGCTATATCATGGTATGCGCCGTTGGGGTTCTCGGGCCAGTCGTACTCCGCGTACGAGCCGTCTGCCCTGATGTACCTGAAGACAACCATGTCCTGGTCGTAGAGCTTGTTCAGTAGCTCCTCGCGCTGCTCTGGGGGCAGTATGAACCTTCCTTCGCCGTGGGCGACAGGGCACTGGATGATGTGCCCCTCGTTGAGCCCGCCCATCATTCCGCAGTTTCCCTTACCGTC